>Ga0209138_1000129_pt1 | contig 74183 bp, 112 predicted proteins | sample SaaInl3SG_22_DNA_FD_184645 | JGI IMG/M metagenome (GOLD analysis project Ga0209138, IMG submission 184645) | Marine microbial communities from expanding oxygen minimum zones in the Saanich Inlet - ESP_153SG_22_DNA (SPAdes) (version 2) | ecosystem: Environmental > Aquatic > Marine > Intertidal...
TAATCAAAAAATTTTTAGCAATCTAATTGAGGGAAAGGACTTTTATATGGGAGATGTAAATAGGGACAATTCTATAACAATTTCTGATGTGTATGCAATTTTTCAAAAATCTAATGGAAATCCCTGGATAAATTCTGTTCCTTCACATTTGCTCTTTACTTCAACCTCTTGGGATTCTGTTTATCAAAGTAGTACTAATTTAAGAAGCACAATTCCTGGATCTCAGACTATCTTAATACTCGATCCAATTTCTTCAGATACAACTAACTTTAACCTAATTAGAACGGGATTTGAAAAATAATAGATAAATACTATAGATAATATCTATTATTATGAAGTGGCTAATTTTATTCACTCTTCTTTCGAATTCGGTTTCAGCACAATTTACTTATAGTGGGGATTTCTACAATGGGGATGGTTCTGGTGCATCAGGTATTCCAATTAAGGTTTATCGCAGGACAAATTCTACAATAACTGGATTTACTTCACAGACTAATTACAATGGACATTCCTACTATAGGTCAACCACAAATGAAAAATGGACAGTTGCTAAATCTAATTGTGAAGCAATGGGAGGTCACTTAGCAACTGTATCATCTTCTGGAGAAAATAATTTTCTCTACAGCACTTGGCCCAGTGGATGGATTGGTCTCTACCAAGATAAAAGCGGAGTATTTTATTCTTCAGCATTTTATTCTGAACCTAATGGTGGGTGGAGATGGACCGAAAATCGAGTAGACGATTACGTCCATCACTACGACTCCAAAAACTACACATCTTCAGTACCATTACCCGATTATGTTGGTAGTAAAAATGCAACCTTTTACAACGGTCCATCCTTTTCTTCATCAGCTGGTAAATACATTTATTTTGACGGGTCTAATGATTATGCCATTACAGGTAACGTAGCGAGTAGTTTTCCAAACAAATCAGAGATACAAACACTTCAACTATTATGTTATCCTCAAGACCCCGGCGTCTTAGTATCCGAATTGGGTGCTGGTTATGCAAGTAGTGGATGGCACGAATCAGTTATGGAAATCACTTCAAATGGCAACCTAAGAGTTGGTTTTTGGAACGGTTCAGGCATATCAAGTATCGGTACACCAATATCAATGAATACTTGGCATCAAATAACAATGACATATGATGGTAGCACATTAAGAGGTTACTTAGATGGTACATACTTCGGAGCAATCACCTTTAACAGGTCAGTACCACACGCATTTTCAGGGAATGGGATGTATTATTGTTTTGGTAAGTCAAATTCAACAAATATGGGTAACGGGACATACGCACAATTTCGTTTTGGTTCATTTCAGATTTACGATAGAGCGTTATCCGCAGATGAGATTATGAGAAATTGGATGCATATATCTTATCGTTATGGTAGAATGAAGTATACCAATTGGAATGGGGGTGAACCAAACAACTGGGGTGGTGGTGAAGATTATATTCAATTTGTCTCATCTGGTAGATGGAACGATTTACCATCAACGAGTTCATTACCTTATGTGATTGAATTTGATTATATAGTAACCACCTCATCTTGGTCTTTATACAAAACCATCTACACAGATTCTGCTGGACATTTTTCTTTGAGTGAATCTTATGACCCGTCTAAGGAATATTATCTTACGGTTGATCTTCCTCAAATTTCTCAACCCCTAAAAAATAGTGATGCCCAATCGGCTTCCCAAAAAATATTGGGAATCGATCCTATCGATGGTGTTGACTATTACACCTATGACGTAAATGCAGATAATCATATATCAATTTCCGACCAGTATTGGATTTTTGGTAGGAAGAGAGGTATTTTTACATCGTGGAAAGTTCCGGACCTTCGATTTTTTACGTCTTCTGAATATAATACAATAAAATCATCTACTTCTAATCTAAGATCAAGCATCCCCGGTTCGACTTCTATAACAACTCCCTCTCTAGTAAGTGGAGGTTCATTATCTTACTACCTAATAGCAGCAGGTTATGCTGGAAAAATAAATTATTAATTATGTTAAATGTTTTATTACCACTAGTTTTTGCAGTAACCAATCCCCAGATTGATACTGTTTATAATTCTTCAGATATTTCTGAAATAGATGGCAGAGACGTCAGATTTGGTGTAGTCGAAACTGTGGAAGAGCTTATCTTGGATGAAGGGCTTGAACCACAAAATCAAATTTATTCAGTAGAGATACTTCTAATAGAATCCCCACAGGAGATGCTCAATATAGCGGGAACAAAGTGGCTTAAGAAAAATTATGTTGTTAGGACTGCTGTAATCCACAACGGACAATACTATTATGGCGAGGGAAAAAGAAAGACTATGCTTTTCGCTATGCTCTTGGATGTTGAAGGGGGAGAAGTTCCTTTAAACAGGAAAGCTTTTTCAAAAGCACTACAGGAATCTCTAGAAAATGCTGTTGATGAGTTGTCTAAGAAAATGGATATATAGATAAATAAATTTATAACATCATGAAACCCAAAAGAATAAGACTTTTTGAAGATTTCCAGGAACAATATATAAGAGAGAACGAAGTTCTAGAATCAGTGTACTCTGATTGGAAAAAAAATCTAAATTTTAATTTGGATACTCTTTATGAATATTTAGTTAGCGAGGAGATTATAGATGACGAGGAAAGAGAATACACCTCAGGAGAAAAGGCTGCACTAGCCAGAGATTTCCAAATACTTTCTAAGTCACAGATGGCTGCTATTTACCTAAGAGCATTGGGAATAGCGGAGGAAGAGGACGCCGGTAAATATATTGTAATGATACCAGACATTGAAAAGTTTGGTGACTATGGAGAAGATAGATCTTTTGAGATAACCGTTCCTGCATTTGCCGATGCTTTAGGATTGGACTCTTATGGAACTGTTTCGAGAACAACGAATAAGTTTGTAAATCTAATTACTGGTGAGGGTGAAACACCAAGTGAAGCCATCTATCCTAAAATAGTTAGGTACTTTGAGGAGTTCTCTAACCAGAACCCATCTTCTTTGGCTTCTTTTGCAGGTCAATCAATACAAGATGCTGATTTCACAAAGAACAGAGACAAAGCTTCTGAGACAATTACTAAATCTGCAGCAAGAGCTAAAGAAAGAAAGGAGGAAGAGATCAAGTTAGGAGAATCAGTTTTCTCACTAATTAAATCACTTAAGCAAAATCCTATATTCTCTGATCCTAAAAAGGCTCAAAGAGCAGCGATCATGAGAATTGCAAGAGATTCAGATTTCGATCCAAGTAAGATTGACGTGGCTTTCCAAAAATTCCTAGCTTCTAAGGACATTAGTAGATACTACGAAAAGGGATAACTTTCTAAAAAGATTGAAGGACTTGTTGAGATATAAAGAATCTCTAAAAAATCCTAACCGATCTTCTTCAGTAACGTATAGTGAATCATGGGGGAAATTTGGATCAATTCCATTTTCTCCCATTTCTATTTTAAACATCTCCTCACTTATTAGGCTTTCTTCTAGAATTCTTTCCCTGTAGTCGAAAACTCTAGAGTATTCAGTAGAAAATAATAGAAAAAGTAAGAACGATGTTACTAGTAATCCACTGGATACCCCGAGGAAGAAGAATATTAGAGCAAGTATAAAAACAGCTTCCTCTTTTACTAGGCTAAATTTGAATGGTATTTTTCCAAAAAGATATCCAGTCTTTTTGTGTGAGTCCATTTTTTCAATATAGTATTTTATTCCCTGGTCCATTTCTTTTTATTTATACAGCAATATTAAAGATAATGTCCGACCTAAAAAAACGAATTATTAGTAGTAATTTTTTATATTTCTGTTTAATATAGATCTGGATCTTAAATCCCCTTTAAGATGAGTATTAATTAATTCAACCCACAATTTCATAATAAATTCCATTGATTTTCCGGAAGCATCCTTGAAAAATCTGTAGAGTAAAAGTTCTTTAAATGTTATGGAACAGTGGCTGTTGATAGTTTCTTGGGTAAAAATTTGTGAATGCTTTATAATTTCATCCCTTCTTGTGCATAATTCAGACTTAGCAACAATAGATCCTTTGGTTTCATCTATATCACAAACTTCTGTTGTTATAGTCACTCCATATATTATCTCTGAATTTTCTTTGTAGTATTCAGGAGAAAACAATCCTGGATGTTTTTCTTGTACAGAAAATGTAATTGATGAAGTGAGATATAGGTTTCTGGGACCTTCAAATCCTAATAAGGAAAGATCCAATAGTAGATCCATATCTTCCTTGTCTGCACTATTGGGCCTGATTGAAATAAGACTTGATACTCTGATGTTTGGTATTTCACCTTCCTCTATTCCTATTCGAAATTCTCTTAGGCCCTTTTCTGGATTAAGATTAAATCCATTGTCCATTACCAATCCATTTAATACCTGTATCGAGTTGGACCAAAACTTTCTATCACTCAGAAATCCAAAGACGTTTATAGAGTCTCTTTGATTTAAACTATCTAGTGCTGATAACATAATGTTGGTTTGTTTTTTCCAAATATAGGTGGTTATTTCGCATTAAAAAAAAGAAGGGGAGGGGATCATTATTGATATATAGATTGAACAACAAGAAATGCCAAATACCATAAAATACAGCGCAACTACGGAACCAAATTCTTTAAACGTAAGGAATTGGTGGATTGGTGCTGGTGATATAAGTAAAGGACCAACATCTTCAACGGGTTTTTGGAATATGATAGATCCACCCACTGATGGCTGGACCATATATGTTAACAAGGCAAGCCAAGGACCTTCTATAACTGTTGCTACTAATAGCTCTGAACTTATAGCCAGGACCAATGCTATATCTGGGAATTCGTATACTACAATTGATCAGTGCTTTGATTACTTTGCTACTCAGAATGATAAATTATTGTGGGGTGGAGAAGTTAGTCCGGTGATTACCAATGGACTCCAAAGTTACATAGATTTCTCTTCGACTGCTTGTTTTCCTAGAACTGGAAATAAGTTTTATAATCTTACTAATAGTGGTGTTGGCTATTTCCAATCAGCAACATTTTCAACATCTGATGGAGGAAAAGTAATCACAACCGGTGGTAATGACGGTACTTCAAATTATGTTGGTAGCAGAATCAACATTAATACTACTGCGGATAACTTAGATAGATTTGGTAAAGATAATGATTGGACTATATCTTTTTGGTTGTATTACACAGGAAATGGTGCAAGAATATTTTCTACTGGTTCTGCAGGATCTGGTACCTCTGATTCTTGTATATGGCAATTTTGGCTTGATCAAACAACATTTTATTGGTGGAATGCTGGGGGTGGTGGGGCAAACAACATCACAGCTGGAATAACTAGCATACCAACTAATGCTTGGTCCTACATAACCATTGCTTATAAATATGATGAATCCGGGAATAATGTGGTTCGGATTTATAGAAATGGATCCCAGATAGGAAGTGGAAGTAGGTCTACTGCTACACATGATGCTAGAGACAGGAGAGGACAAACTAATTTACAGTACACTTTGGGTGGAGGATATTACAGTTCTTGTAGAACAAGAAATAGTGCTGGTGAATTTGGACTTTTCCAAGTTTATAACAGAACATTAAGTGCTGATGAAGCCACGTTAAATTACAATCTCACAAAATCAAGATTTGGATTATGATAACAAGAATTAAATATGAGGATCCTGCAAATCATGGATCATATATTATTGAAGAGCTCGACGAAAATTTGGTAGATGTTCCAGAATATTGCTCAAATCTCCATAAGAGTCACCTGTGCAATACAACCGAATGTAATGGAGAGCATTGCAAGATTTGGGTTGAAGTAGATGGTGAATTCTTTCTAGCGGGAGTTGCTGAATAATAGAATATATACCTTACCAATGCCTTATCCAATAAAATATAACACATCTACTGAATCCAATGCACTTAAAATGGGTTCATTTTGGATAGGCACCGGTGATGAAAGTAAGGGTCCAACATCGACAACGGGATATTGGAATAGTATTGCACCCCCTAGCGGAGGATATGCGGTTTATGTTCATAAAGCTTCCGGTGGACCTTCCATTTCTATTGCTACAAACGATGCACAGCTAATTTATATTACAAATACCATTGCTGGTACTTCCTATACAACCGTGGCTGAATGCTTTTCATACTATGATTCACAGGGGGATAAGATGGTAATCAGTAATGATATCAATCCTTGTGTAACTGATGGCCTCCTCAAGTGTTTTGATGCAACATCAATTTCTTCATACCCACAAAGTGGGTCAGCTTGGAAAAATTTAGCCACTGACGGGTCTGACGGTAGTATTGTAAACGGTCTCACCTTTGGTAGTGATGGTAGGTTTCCTGGATATTTAAATTTTGATGGTGTTGACGATTATATTACCGTAAGTTCAACCCCCGGTAGATCTTCAACTGTGAATACTGTAGAAATGTGGGCTAGGTGGAGAGCTGGTAGCTCTGATATGTTTGTTGGGTGGACTACATACGATATTTGGACTAGTGGGAGTAATCTTGGATTTAATACTGGACAAAGTGATGTTTATGGTATTTCAAGTACTGAGGTAAGTAACTTAGGATTGGTTGGTACTGGTGAAGATAATTGGCACCACTACATATTTGAGTTTACAAATCAAGTGGGTAACAATAAGATCTATATAGACACAGTTGAGCAAACTTTGGGTCAGCAAACAGGAACTACCAATTTAACTAACGGAAGGAGCTTTGCAACCAATTTTAAAATAGGTGGATGGAATAATGGGGGTGGATATGGATTTACTGGAGATCTTGCTATATTTAGACTTTATAGTAAATCGTTGACCCAAGAAGAAATCAGATTCAATTACTTTGGTTCTAACGTTGAGGTTGACGGTGATTACGTGAAGATATTTAGACAATATTCAGGAAGTGGTGATTTTTTTTCTTCGACTAACGATTGGGAGGAAGCCAAAAATACCAACGAAGGAAATCCCCAGGCAAATAAGTATTCCATATTAAACACACTATGGAAATATAAAAGAGGCGGTAAGTTTACCCTTAAAATCAACTACCCAGCACTGGGAACAACCAATATCTGGTCTCAAACAAATAACCCGGTAACAGATAATGGAAGCGGTGGGGTAACCGGCTATACTGCTATCTCTATAGACACAACAGCAAACGGATGGGGAGGACTAGAAAGATATGATGCACAGACATCAACTTTCCTGGATGGTACTCTTTCTCCACAGGGTAACTGGTACTATGCTATTGGTTCACAATCATGGAGTGGACCAACAACATTCCCGGGACCAAGTTCCCCAGTCAACGAGGTAGAGCTTTGGGTAAAATTTAGATAAATTCAAAATGGCCAATATAATTAGATTTGATTCCTCCAATTCTACCAACGCTCTTGTTAAAGGCAGAGCATCAATTTCTATTAACGAGGAACTTAGTGGGTCAAAGTCTGGATTTTTTAATGGTCTTATTCCTCCTGACGGAGGATATTTGGTTTATCATGAAACCGGAGCTAACCTTTCACCGTCTATCAGAGTTTTCAACAGTGACTCGGAACTTATATCTTATTCCAATAAGCTTTCTGGAAGCTCTTTTACAACTATTGGTGAAGCTTTGGACTACTTCCGTGGACAAAATGACAAACTGGTGGTTAATAAAAACATAGAAAATATTATAACCGAGGATCTTGTTTTTATGTTCGACCCGTCTTTTGTTTCATCGTATCCACTAACAGGTACTACAACATATGATCTTTCACAGTCTGGAAATAATCCAACCCTCACAAACGGTGCTACTTATTCGTCGGGATATATCGAACTTGATGGTGTAAATGACCATTTGTCTTTAAGCAGCGGATCTTTGCCCAATGGTGATAGCACAGCTTTAGCTTGGGTTTGGGTTGATTCAACAGGACCAAGTAATTCTTCATATTCAGGTGTTGTCTGTTGGGGAGACCGCGGTAATTTCAACCCCTCGGAGGCTAATCTTCTTTCCATCAACACATCATCCGGTACAACCTGGTATGTAAGTTCAGCCTATTGGTATAATGATTGGGTACCTAATAATCTCCCTATAGTCAAGGATGCTTGGAATTTTATTGGAAAGATTGCTAGAGCTGCGGGTACAGTCAACAATACCACTTTAATATCGGGAACATCGACCTCCACTGGAAGCTCAAGTAGCTATACAAAGGGTCTTAGTTTAGCAAGCAACTCACTCACCATAGGATGTACAGATAACGGTGGAGGAAGACCGATCAAAGGAAAAATGGGAAGGGTTTTAATCTATGATAGGGAACTCACAACTGCTGAGATCTTAAGAAACTACTATCTTGGTCCAATAAGAACCTCCAATATGGTTTATGCAATTGATGCTGCCAATCTTTGCTCTAATGAAACAGCAACTACAATTAATGACTTAACATCTAATGGAAATGGGTTTACCTATGAGGGTACTGTTTCTAAGTCTGATGCCTTTGGTGGTTGCTTAAGATTAAATTCTGGCAGGATATATCGGGCTGCTGTTTCTTGGTATGGAAACTACACTTTGGGATTTTGGATGAAATATGTTGGTGGTGTAAGTGCCACTCAATTTTATACTGAAAGCAATAGAAGCCCAAGTGGGTGTTACAGGGTAAGTTCTTATTTAAACGCAAATGGGACATTTACATATAGGGTCTGGGATAACTCCTCACATTCAGCAGGTATTGGCGGAACAAGAACTACTACCACTACAACTAATGTTTGTGACGGGGACTGGCATTATGTAACAGTTATTTGGAGCAATGGATCCTCAAACCAAACAGCGGGTGTTTATGTTTTTGTTGATGGAGAACAGGAAGGATACCAAACAATGGTAGGAAACGATGGAACTTACGCACATATACATTTGGGCGGAAGCTATGGTTGTGTTGGAGATTATACACACAATTGCTATTTAGGACCAATCCACCAATATAGCAATTATGCTATGTCGAGTGATGAAGTGAGATCAAACTATAACGCTTATCAAGGTAGATATAATGATGGAAATTAAGGAAGAAAATGGAAATTTTTTAGTTGTTGACAGCAACAACGAAACTCTATATGAAGCTCTGTCAATGGAAGAGGCCCAAGGATATATAGACTGGAAACAAAGGCCCGATGCAGGAAATCTTCCTGGAGATTGTGGTGGTTGTGAAAATTAATATAAACCATGGGAGAATACGAAAATAGAAGATTTGTAATTTTTAATGTCAGCGAACTTGGAGACGTGGACTTTAATCAGGTCTATGAAACCTCAGCATCAACAGTAAGAAAAAGCGTGGATGAATCACTTACTTTTGTTAAGTATGATTTGCCCCAGCCATCATCAATCCAGTCTCTTTCAACTAAATCACAGGAATATACCTATAACGAAATCCTTGCAATCCTAGAAACTCCTGCTTGGACAACACCAGACCAAGAAACATAGAAATTTTGCCTAATCCTATTAAATACAACACCTCTACTGAATCCAATGCCCTTAAGTCTGGCAATTTTTGGATTGGTACCGGTGATGTAAGTAAGGGACCGACGTCAACTACCGGGTATTGGAACGGGCTTCAGCCACCTTTGGGTGGATATGCAATATACGTGCACAAAGCATCCGGTGGACCTTCAATCTCTATTGCTAATAATGATGGTGAATTGATTTTTGTTACCAATGAAATTGCGGGGGCATCCTACACCACCATCAACCAGTGTTTTACTTATTATAACGGGCAAAGTGACAAGATGGTGATGCATCGTCCCTTGAGATTTAGGATTACAAATGGTCTTATTTTAGATGCTGATGCAACTTCAATTGCTTCATATCCTCAGAGCGGAACAACGTGGAACGACCTAAGTGGTCAGGGAAATAATCTCACAATTTACGGAACTACCCCTTACGATGGAAGTTCTTTTGGGGTTGGACTCAATAGTGACACTGGTTCCTATGTACAAGCAAACCCATTTCCGTTCCCAACTGATGACTACACTTTAATATTAACACAAAAGGTTAACTTCAACCAATCAAATGCAGTTTTTAGCTACGAGAAATCCGGGAATGGTAATACAAGTTTATTGTATGCCCCTGGGGGTGGAATGAACTTTTATGGACCAGCAGGTGCCGTTGGGATGGGATACACACTACCTTCTAACGAGTGGTATCAACTTGTAAGAGTGCGAACAAAGTCATCGGGTCAAGAAAAGATGTATGTAAACGGTGAGCTTGTAAGTACGCAAACTTTAGCTGCCAATACCGCAACCCCTTCGGGAGGTAGTTTAAATATAGGGCAAGAACAGGATTCACAGGGAGGTTCATTTTCATCCTCACAAACTATGAATGGTTATGTCTCAGAATGTAAACTTTATGATAGAACCCTTTCAGCAGAGGAGATAAGGCAATCTTACTTTGGAGGTAATATAGTGAGTCAAGATTTAGTTTTTGGAATGGATCCTGGAAATTTGGTTTCTTTTGAAGATGGCACTACAACTACAAATTCCCTTGTTGGCTCAATTACTGGCAGTAATATCAACGGGTTATCCTGGAGTCCAAGTTTTGGTGGAGTATTTGACTTTGATGGTTCTGATGATAGAATACAATTAGGTTATCAACCAACGATGTTGACAAATGACATCACAATGGAAGCATGGGTGAATGGAGATTCTTTTGTGAATTGGCACGGAATCATTTCAAACATGAATGGATGGGGGACAGGATTTAGTTTACAAATTGGTGTTACCCAAAGAATTGCTGCCATGATCAGTGGGAGCTACCTAACTACGTCATGGACACCATCCACTGGTGTTTGGTATCATATAGCTGCAACTCACAGAAGCTCAGATAACTTGAATGTTCTTTACGTCAATGGTGTCCAAGAAAATACCTCTACCAGATCTATATCATATAACGACAACCAAGTTACTGAAATTGGGTGTTTTTACACTGGAGGATCTTTGCCTTTTAATGGTCAAATGGGACCACTAAGAATGTATGATAGGGCTTTATCAGCTTCGGAGATCATGCAAAATTACAACGCAGAAGCACCAAGGTTTTTTTGATTTTGAACTCAAGGTAAGAATTTCTTAAGTATGTTCCCGTTTACCTCCTTACCTGACATTCCTCTGTTTACTTTATTGGTACCGTGTATTAGCTGGATCCATAGCCTCTCTTTTATGAACGACACATTGTTGAACTCAGTGTAAAGTATTCCATGTTTAGTACAGTAAACTGTGTCTTGTTTTGTTATTGCACTTTTTATTTTCTTCACCGCGGTTGAAAATGGAGAATTTCTTTCAGGACCATACATATTAAATTCTATTATCTTGCTTCCCGATCCATTCATTCTATATCCGCTAGAATCTATTATTTTGCTACTTGGATCCTCTTGAAAATTTTTGATCTTAATTTCAAAAGCGTCATTTCTAAGTAGATCGTCGTTGTCTATTCTCGATGTAACTAGATATTCGCTAGAGAAATCCTTATTAATATATTCTATAAAGTTCTTTCCTAAATTGCTTTCTTTATGGAGTAAAATAATTCTTGGATCTAAATCTCTAAACAATGGTTCGTGATCCGGGTTGATAACAATAAGCCATTTAAACCTTCCTTCTGTTTGTGCTAAAACTGAGGGAAGTGTATACTCCCTAAAGATCGAAATCCTCTCATCCAGGTTTGGATAATCTGATTTATAATTAAATAGAGTAAAGATATAATGTTGAAAACTTAAACTCTCATGCATGGCACAGATCTTAATTCTCCTGGGTCTGGGAAAAATCCCCTTTTGGAATTTTCATCAACTATCTCGTTGTAAGCTCTTCTCATTGGGGTTTTGTGTCCAGTTACCTTATTTCGAGTTAGACTAGTTTCCAAACTTCGCCTGAAAAAAAGAGGATTGTGTATGTCTTCGATTTTCATATTCTTCGAAATAGCTCTTTCGTGGAATTCAGTATCAGCACCGACTCTCCAATGGAAAAATCCGCTTCTATCAAAAAACTTATCTTTATGGATTGCAAAAACTCCAACCGTTAACCAGCCAACTTTAAGTTGATTCCCGTTGTAAACCTGATCCTCTGAGTCAAACCAAAAGAACTTCCACCTAGAGATGTCTGACGAATCTAATCCTTCTACTGCCATTTTTACCATTGTAGATCCTGGTATGTCGTCGGCATCGAAGAAAATTAGTATATCGTTTGATGCCTTGGTTGCTAATGTATTTCTAATGTAGTAAGGACCGACGTTTTCTTTGAAGTAGTAAAACTTGATATTCTCTGGATATATTTTCTTAGAAACCTCTTTAAGAGTCTCCCAGCAACAATCGATTCCTACTAGGATCTCCATCTCAAACTCTCCGGTTTTGTCCTCTTGTTTAATAAATCCATCTAGACAGGAGTTTATATAATCAGCAGCTTTAAAAGCTGGTATAATAACTGATACCTTTCTAGTTACTGGAACAAAATCAACGATCTCCAAACTGTGGTTTGTTATATCAGTGAACTTTTTGTTTTTTATATCAACTCTGACCCTGTACCTTTTGTCCTTGCCTGTAAAAATTACATCTACTGTCCCGGTTTTCTTTACATTTGACCAAGTCAATGGATTGGACATGCACCATACTCCGCTGTTGAATTTTCTATTGGTGTATCCAACATGTCCATTAGCGGGATCCTGAAAATCCACATTGTACTTTTTGCCAGAAATGTTTTCAGCTTTAACCTCGTTTTTTTCTGTTATCGAGATCTTAAGACCATTTATTGAAAAATTAGATTGTACTTCCTGCCCCATTACGCCTTCTTTTCAATACGTTTGCAATCTTTAAAAACTGGGAATTCCGTCAGGTCTCTATATCCACCAGCTTCTTCTTGGTCTTGTGAATGCAAAGGATAATTTTGCAAAAGACATAGACCATGTGCTGCTTCCTGTGGTGTCATATACATGTTCCACCCAAGGGTTTCGATAGAGTCTTCTTTATAAAATTTTTCAGACCTTCCCTCATACCTGGCTTTTTTAAACCACTCATAAGCATCTTTATTGTCGGTTAATATCATACCTCCCTTTCCAATCCCGAGTTTTTTCTTAATATGAAAAGATAAGCACATAAATGAATTTGGAATATACATCCCGGATGTAAGCCTTTTGGCAGAGTCATAAATAGGATATGGCTTAAGTTGATACATCCCCCTCCAATGATTTACTTCAGGAGTTTTATCAAAGGTTACCTTACCTCCAGCTTGTAAGATACTCATTGGGACTGATAGGTAAGTTTGTGATGGGATTGTTACCTCATCCACCTCCAGATATTTGCAAACTAGAAAAAGTGCATTTGTACAACTATCAACTGCTACCGCATATTTGCTTCCGGTATAATTTGATATCTCCTCCTCAAACATTTGTACTATCTTAAATGGGTTGTGTTTTGATATTGGCATTTGGTATTATTTTTTCCAATAGTCCACCCTGAGCCACTCTTCGTCAACATATGGGAATGTTTTCATGAGATCTGGTTGGATGGTGCCTATTTTTTTACTCTCTTCTATTATTATTTTCGGAATGTCAGAAATACTTTTATATCTTATTACGCAATCATATTTATCTGATTTATTTGTAATTGTCTTTCTCCCCATTTTTCCAAGCTCCCTGAGTGTTGTTTGTCCTGCTCCTGGGGATAGATTTATGCTAACAAAAGAACGGTCGTAATATTTTCTCTTATGTTCTTCTGGACTTATATATGTAGGACCTCCTTCTTTTGTGTACCCGATGAGGACCTCAAAAGGAATATTTTTTGCTATCTTTTCTATTTCGCCTATCCTAAATGTGTTTTTTCTATCTGGTCGTCCAAGATGAACATATACACAATCTCCAAGAGTATTTGGCTTGTAGATTGAATAATCCTTGGTCTCTATTTTGATCTGGCTTGTGTTTTTTATGTTATTTGGGGTTTTGAAAAACGGGGACTCGATAAAGTGAAGATTTCCGCAGCCATTCAATTTTTTTACAAATCTTTCTGCAGAAAAACCTAAGGATAAAACTATCTTCAGACCCTTATGACTGTTGATAGCGTTTACTTGATCATCAACACCAAAAAAGAAGCATGGTAATTTTGGATCATAATAATCCAAAAGTCCCCACCTATCCATAAATAATTTTTTAAAATATGGTGCTTGGCAACTTATCTGCGTTATTTTATCCTGATTATCCATATTTCTTGATCTTATTTGGAAAGATAAAAATAGTGTTCTACTTTATCAAGTTCTCTCCTTTCCATTATGTGATTATTTATTACCCTATAGTTATTGAGCTGTGTCCTATTTATAACAACGTAAGACTTTCCAATAATTTTTGCTAGATAATTCTGCATTTTTATGTGCAAATCTTTACCCCTGGATTCTTTTGTAACCCCAGTCAAAATTCCCTTAAAAACATCCATGCCATTTATTTTGGTTTCTGTTTTCATTGCTATATAAAAGCAATCTACTTGACCTTCTTTTTCACCAACGATTGAGACGCAATTTTCTTTGAAAATATAGTTGTTTACTGTGGATTCGAAATATGCCTTCTCCTGACCTTCAGTAAAAAACCTTCTGTTACTGAATCTGTTTTTGAATTTAGATTTTCTTGAATAACATTCCCTGGTGATTGAGAGAACTTTTTCTAAATCACACTCCTTTGCCCTTCTAAAAGCACTTTCGTTTGTATTTTCTTTTGGTGTGATGGTGGTTTTAAATTCAACTGATGTTTCCACCATACGAAATCCAAGATCCCAAAGCTTTTCTAAAGATTCGAAATCTGCCGAATCCTTTACACATTCTACCATGCAGTTTTTTGGAACATTATTAACATCCTCTGGATTTTCTATTTTAAACCAATCCTTCTGGTAAAACCCAGACATCCAGTCGTCTCTCTTAATCATTTTTTCTAAAGAATTTGGCTGGAGATCCTATCCAGATTTCATTTTCTGGAATATCTTTATTTACGAAAGACATAGATCCAGTTACCGAATTATCACCAACTTTAATACCGTGCTGAAAAACAGTGTTAGTTCCTATGAAACAATTTTTCCCGATGTGTGCTCCTCCAATTTGATCCTTGCCAATGTTGAGATTATTTGTCATTACTCTTGGGCATACATAGGTGTTATCTCCAACCTTACATCCTCGGGCTAATATTGTATCGTATCTTAAAGTTACATTATCACCAACAACGCAATCTCCAGATGTTGAAACCCTGGAATCTATGTAGCAATTTTTCCCTATTATGGTATTTTTTCTTAATTCTACAAAGTTTTTAATAACCGTGCCGTCCCCAATTTCAACACCTTCTTCGATAACAACATAGTTACCTATTTCAACATTTTCTCCTATCTTCGAATTTCTATGTATCATTTTAGTCTTTAATTATTATTTATCCAGAAGTCCAAAAACTTCCAGTCGCTGGAACTGTAAAGTTGCTCGGAAACTAAATTTGCAAGATCCTCTTGGATTGTATCTATTTTACATTCTTCTTTTTTTATTAGGTCTATCAAGTGGTCTTTGTCTTTATAGTCTATAACATGTGGTAAATTTCCTTGTCCTTTGGATATGGTTTTAATCCCCATGTGACCCATTTCCCACATTGTTGTAGATCCACCTTTGGGTTCAGGTTTTATAAAAACGAAGCTCTTTTTATAATAATTCTCTATTAGGTCCTCTATTTTTTGGTTTTTTGTAAATATCACCCGCTCTTCTCCAAATTCTTTTATTACTGGCTTTATGTCAGATTCCCACTTGAAGTAATCATTCCTGCTATATTTCCAACCATTGTAGACATATATCTTATCCCCCAGTTTCGTTGGTTTAAATATGGAATAGTCTTTAAGAGGCAATTTCATTTCCATAAATGGATATTGAATGCTGTTAAAAATTTTGATCATGCTAGGGCGATAGGCAGGACTTCCTAGGAGTCTATCCTTACATAACTCTTTGACCCTTTTGAATGAATCAACGGATTGGTCGTTCCCTCCCCATACTATTAAAGCATAGCTTTTGTGATTTTTGAGAATCTCCCAATCTTCTTTAAGATATAATCCAAAAAAAATTGCTGGCTCATTGGGATTGTAATATGTTTTGAGCTCCCATTTATTCGAAAAGCTTTCTTTAAAATGTGAAAGAGAATTTGAAACCCTTACCTGGTTAATTTGCCCGCTCTCCATCTATATCCTATTTCTCATAAAGAATTCTGCCATGTCAAATTCAAACTGTGTATCCACGTCTATTGGGCCCTCCGTCGATGTTCATCATAAATTATAAAATAGCGAAGGTGAGTCATTTAATCAACTGACTGATATAAATCTTGTATTTTACCCCACAGATTCTCATCCTCGTTTAAAAAATCCCTTTCGGTATATGATTTATGCTGACGAGTATTTGTTTTTTTATTAATATTACGTCTTATGTTAGGAAAAACATCTTCTATATTTTCTAACTTATAAGTAAGGGTTGCAATTTGTTTTGATCTAACATTCCACTTATAATATATTTCCATACCATTTTTTACCTTGGAATTTAGATGGTTTAAATTAAGAGATTTATGGAAGTAGTCCCATGCAACATCGCTCATTGATAAAAAAGAAGATATAGTATCTATAGGATTTCTAATTTGATGAAAAATGGGCGTCTCGGGAAATTTAATTTTCACCTCTTCTAATGACGGTCCGTATAATGGAGGATCATTAACTAAACACCAACTAGAAATACCGTTTTTATTTAATGTTTCATGCCCTATATTAAAAAATTTTGAAGCAAATCCCGTACCACTTCTTGGGCATCCAATAATTATATACTTATTCATAATATAATATAAGCAGATTTATTGTGTTCTTTTACCTCAATAAAATCCCTATTTAATATTTTGATCAAATTTTCTGCGATATCTTTTTCAACCTTTCTATGTGTGTCGTCAACAATAATCGGTACATTAGTGTTAAATAAATCTAAATTTTCTAAAACTTTTGTTCTCCCTATGTCACCACTAGGCCCGTCAAAAATAAGTAGCGAGTAATCTTCCGGCAAGTTTTTTAGGTACTCTCTATCGTACCACCCATCCTTTATCGGTGCGTGATGATATGTAAGATTATCAAATTTATTGGCCCAATCATTATTATCTTCAATACAATGTGTGTTAAAAATTTTACCTAATTCATGAGTTCCTGTACCGCTACCCAATTCTAAGATAGTACTACCTTTCTCTATATTGTTGGTAATCCATTTGAAAAGATTTTCACCAATTGCAAAGTTTCCTAAATTTTTTTGATTAATATCCATTACCATATATTTTTTTATCCTTGTAATAACAAACGGTTTCATATATATCAACATTTATAGATTCCCGTTCGAGGTATACCTTTTTCGAATTACCTTCCATTAAGAGTTTTATTTTTTCGGTGTTTATATCCTATATACCATTTAAAATTTCGACTGTTTTTGGAAAACATTATATGGTTTTATCATATTATAGATATATTAAAAACCTATGGACGGAAATCCTAAATTCTCAGCTGTAACCTCTTTCTTCGGGGAAGGTGAGAAATATGTCAGAAGACTTTATGCAGATCTCAAGTCACAGAAAGTAGATTTTGAATGGATTGTCACCGACGATTTTTCAGGTGATGAGTCTACTGAGATTACACTAAGATCTCTTGCTGAGACAGATCCTTCAGTAATTTATATTGAGCAAAAAACAAAACGTGAGATTTATAGAGATCCACAAAAGCATTGCAAGGGGGAATTTGTTTTCCATATCGATGCAGACGATAGAGTGCATCCAAATTACCTTGAACATTGTGAATTCTGGTTCAATAAGTTCCCTATGGTAAATTGCATCTTGTGCGGTTCTGAATGGGTACACGAAAATGGTAGATTTAATCGTTTCCATTATCACACACAAAAAGACGTTTCGTCACAGGCTAAGCACAATTTTATTGGCAGGGTTTGGAGGAATGGGTTTGATTTTAATTTTAAGAGGATCTTCTCTAACTATGATGATGTAATTCGGATGAATGACATGTTCGTCGTGAAGAGCTTTGAGACAACCGGAGACATACTCTGTCTTCCAAGGGCTTATATTAGATATGAAATGAGGGCAACCTCTAATTCTACAATAGAAAGAAGTCCGTCTGAGAAGGAAAAAATAGAACGTTGTTCGAGAGAGTTTTTTACCTGGTTACACCCAAACTTACTAGAATCTCCGTACGATCCTCACTTCTTTGAGTCTGAAACAGACATAATTCCATTTCTTCCATTAAAATGGGAAAGGGAGAGAAAGACCATGCACTATTGTGGTGGAAACTTACCACCGCACAGAAGAAGGAAAATTAGGGAACTTTATATGGACTACCCTATAACTATGTCTAATTGGGTTTCTACGGAGGATCCTGATTATAGAATCATCAACTGTATAGATAAATTTAAAAAATTTCCAGTATCATCCAAGGATAACATAATAGTATGTAAAATGGAAGATGAGGAGTGCTTCCAGTATTACCATCAGCAACTCCTCAACAAGGGAAAAATATTTAGGTGGATTAAGATTTGGGATTATCGTTGGATGATAACTCTCTAACTCATAGTGTCATATCGGGAGTTGAACCCACCATACTTGGTGTAAGATTCATCAGCTTCCCCGATTTCCATCCAAGAGGTTTCTCCTTTTTCTGAAGAATCAGAATAGCATTTTAGCTCACCTTCAAAGATTGCAAAAATAGCATTGGCATCTTCTTCAAATCCATTTGCTTCCAACTGTTCTGATACATCATACCAATCCTCCCAGTACAATCCCTGGATGTAATTTACAAAAGCTTCTTCGTCATTCACATCACCCTCATATGCATTCTCGGATAAACTTTTGAATGCCTCTGGGTTGAACTCAACCGGTTCTGTTGCTTCCCAGATTGTTCTTCTTTCAACTTTTCTTACAGTAAACATAGAATTAATTTTTTATACTCCCCTAATATAGGCTACTTTCTCGCAATAAAAAATTATTTTTTCCCTCTTCCAAGATTAATAAATTTGAACCAGGCTCTTTCGTGTAAATAATATAGAATCATTTTTGTGAAAAGCTCTATTCCTCCTATCTTCAATCCAGTCTTGGGATCACCACTTATTATCCATGCAACGGTAATAGTGTCTATAGTTCCTATTACTCTCCAGGTTATTGTTTTGACTATGTGTCTTAAATGGTCCTTGCTCAAAGTTCCCCCTTATTTTTCATTTCCTCCCGTATTTTAGTTGCAGAAATGTCGTGTATATCCTGTGGTGGTATTCTTTCAAGTATCTCATATCCTACACCTCTTCCAAACTCTATAGAACATATATCTGGAATTACCACAACTCTAACTTTTCCGTCAACACACTCTTGTGAATAAAAATTCATAATATTATTTTTTACTTCTTCGGCAGTAAACGGGTTTTTCTCATCCGGTTGAATGTCTCTGATACAGATCAGAACATTCTTACCCTCATTCATTGCCTGTTTAAATAACTCCTGATGCCCTTGGTGTAATGGTTGCCATCTTCCTACGAACATAGCGAATTGTCCTTCCTTTCTCGGAAGGGATGATTTAACGTGTGTTTTTGATTCCCAATTATTCATGTTTGTTTTTATTGTATGCCTTTGTCTCTTATTAAATTAACAGCTATCGCCCTATCTTCCATTCCATCAACATCCCTGTCATTTATAAGTATTCTAGTTCCCCTACCAATTCCCATAACTAATTGATGGTAGGGGATAGAGTTTGTTTTTAATTCTTTAATTGTGTGTTCCCTTAGACCTTCGGGACGGGCTGTTGTTAGAACTATGTGATGACCTTCTGAATTCCACTCATTTAGCTGGTTTGAAGTAGATTCTATTACTTCTGCTGGTGATGTCTCGTAGGTCTCAAATTTTCTGTACCTAAAGATTGTACCGTCGAGGTCACAAAAGATGGTTTTCTTCTTTTCTATTTTATCCATTTTTTAATTATTTCTAGACTTTCTTCCGGGCTATCTTTTGTAGTGTCTACATCAACATAGTCAGAAACTGGTGGCAAGTATGCAATTGCTCTGAAGTGGTCCCTTTCTCTAGGTTCCGAAGTATGTACATAGAATTCTACTATGTTGGTAGTTCCGATAAGCTGCTTAAAATCTTCCCTTTGATCAACATAGGGAGCTACAAGTGACACTATAACATCGTGTCCCTGGTTGTGTAAATAGTGTGCTATTCTTTGAGCTGTTGATACATTATTTACTCTACCGTTAATCGAATAGTCTTTGTTAGAAAAGAGTTCCCTCATATCGTCTCCATCTATCATGAAGAGTGTTTCACCTACGGTTTTTCTTTTTTCTTCTACAAGATATTCTTTAAGAAGACTTGCTAAAACAGTTTTTCCATGTGAGGGTTGTCCAGTAAACCAATAAATCATTTTTTCGCTAATTTTTATAAACTTTTACTGAAATTAGCGAAAATGTTTCGTTATATTATAGAGAAGATGGACCGGATGGACCTGTTGAATTGACAAAATATCCTTCCGAATATTTGCTTTCCTCGAGCAATCCCAGGCTGGTAAGTTTTTGAAGGGTCTCAAGGGTTTTTTCGTTTGACTCTTTGAGAATGTATCTAGCAATGTATGAATAGTGTATAGGCCTTCTAAGTTTGTTGAAAAGTAGTTCGGTTTTTCCCGGTACTACATTGCGTTTTCTGTTTTCCATTCTTTTTTTAGTTCTTTTAGTCTTACTTCGGATATTCCTGTTAAAAATCCCTCGTTAACAATAATACCCTCACCATCTCTTTCGATGTCTTCTTTTCTTCTACTATATACCTGAAAAAAGTATCCAGGTTTGAATCCTGGTACCTCGTCCCAACCATACGCCACATCAACTATATCTTGTGTTTCTGGGTTTATTCCTGTTGCTATTTTCCTGCTCATATTTTTTCTTTTAAGATCTTTAAAACTAATGGAGCTACTCGAATTAAAAAATTTTAATTATTCTATAATTTTTGGATTTACTTTTTTCATACCATCTATGGTAAAAAATATCCCATCTTCCCATTCTGTAAGTCCTAATATGTCCCTCGCTATCTGTCTGTGTTCTACTTTTTCCCAGTTTCTTGGGTTGTGATGTGACCAATACTTTCTAAATAACCCGTATCTTATTTCATTCCATGCCTGCTCGACATCTCCATTAGTTTCTTGGAAGTATCTACCTATGTGATATGAACTGTAATACTCAGTTTCTTCTGATGTTTCTGGGATATTCAGTTCGCTATTAAAGTTCGTAGAAATGTGTGGGATGCATCCGGATCTACTTACATAATTCCTAACCTCTTCCAACCATTCTTTGGTTGCTTCGAGGTTTTCATTGTCTATTCTAAAAAATACATTTTTACCTAGATCATCGTAGGTGTGAGAATACAGTGGTACTATCCCATCTTCGCTCTCCCATCGGTGTATATCTATTCTATGCTTTCCATACCACCTTCTTTTATAAGACAGCTGTACACCACTAGTTACAACTTGGGAATCTAATAGGTGGGGATATTCGGAATTTGGCATATATTCAAACCACTGAATCAGATAAAACCCATCTCCATCTTCTACCCTTATACTTACATCATCGTTGAATGATATAAATATTTTATGGCTGCCTTCTTGTATAAACATAGTTTTCTATTACTAATTTATCGACTATTCCTTCTGCAAGATGTTTCATAGCTCTCTCTGGCGAATCTATGATCGGTTCGTTGTGTGCGTTAAAAGATGTATTCAATAACACTGGAATTCCAGATAATTTATAATACTCGTTTATCAAATTCCAATACCTTGGAACAGATTCTCTTACAGCTCTTTGGGGTCTAGCTGTTTTGTCCGATTTTTGTATTACCGCTGGTATCCTATCATGCCACTCCTCCCTTGTATCATAACAGATTGTCATAAACTCTGAGGAGTATTTAGATTTGTTAGTTTTGAAAATTTTGTCAAAGTGCTCATCTAGTACTACTGGTGCAAATGGCATAGTGTCGTATCTAGAAAGCCTTGAGTTTAATTTGGAATGTGTGTCTGGATCTGTAGGCCTGCATAATATGCTTCTTGCCCCGAGAGCCCTCGCTCCATATTCTATACCTCCTGCAAACCACCCAATTATTTTTCCTTCGTTGAGATCCTTTGCCACTTCTGTTGGATCGTAATAGGACCTGGAAAAATTAAATCCTGAATCTAAAAGCCTCTTTGATATTTCATCCTCTTTATATGATGTACCAAGGTGCATGTTTTTAAATCTAGTGGGTTTTATAAATCCCTCCCTTAATTCTCTACATTTGAGTATAGCCGCTCCCAGTGATAATCCATTGTCACCCATTGCAGGGCAAACGTATATTTCTTCTACCCACGGTAATTCGTTTATCACCTGATTTATCTTTACGTTTGCAAAGAGTCCTCCAGCAAGACATAATTTGTTATATCCCGGGAATTTCATATGTATGTCATGAATAAATTCCCTCATCATGTCCTCAGATGCTTTCTGAAGATTGTATGCGAACTTTGCCAGGCCCTCAGGAGGGTCTATCCAACCAAGCATCCTCATGTGTTCTACAGTAATAAGTGTTCTACCCAGTGTATCTGAGGGAAAAAATGACAAGTTTTTATAATCTACAATTTGTCTTATCATCCTGTAGATTTTTTCGTCATATTCTCCATCTGGGGCCATCCCCATCAATTTTCCTTCATCCTTAGATGCTTTCCATATGACCTCACCACTATCATCGTATCCTCTACAGAACATTGTTGAATAAGCCCAGAGTTGCCCTAAAGATCCGCTGTGTGAACACGGTGATGTATACACCATTTCCATCTTTCCCCCTTGTGCCTTATAGACCTGGATGAATTCTGATGTTCCTCCGCCATCAATTGTTACAACTAAACACGGATCATCTTCAAATCCTGACGTATAGTAAGCCCCCGCTGCATGACAAAGGTGGTGGTTATATGTCGAGAATGGGAGCATAAGATCCGATGCGAATTTTTTTGGATAGTGGTCTGAAAATACCAAATAATCAGCATCATCAACGGTTATACCAGATCTTATCTCCACCTCATTAAGAGACATCCTGGGAGTTGCAAGATAGTTGTTCCCTGACTTTATTCTAGTCATCCTCTCCTCCTCTAAGCAGAATTTTATCTCACCATCAACTATAAGTGATACCGATGCATCGTGTGTTCCTCCAAATAGTCCGTATATGCTTGACATCTCTTAATATTCTATTTTATTTTATAGACCTCTGATGTGATTTGTGTTTCGTAAAAAACCCCGAATTTAAAAAATCCGGGGTCTAGTGAGCTGTAACCTTTTACCTAAATTTTTATTCTAATGATTCACCACAGTTTGGACAAAACTTCCAATTTGATTTTCTAATCCTAGTACCACACCCAGAACAATAATTCCGGATTTCGTTGGTTTCAACGGGGAGATGACTAATTGGAAGAATCTGATAAGAGCTTGTGTGAGAAGCCCATGCATTAAATGTACCATAGCCATTTTCAAAAGTCTGTTCAGACTCTTCTCCCTGTTGAACTCTACCAGTCTCTAAACTTCCTGCACTTGCTGTCCTTGTTTCATATGTGGCAGTCGAGTTTGAAAGATTCATAAAGCTTAGACTTGGTTCACCCGACATACTTGTATTCAGAGTAAAATTACTTGAAAAGGTGTATGGATTTGGTGTTGTCCAAGTTGGTGTTGTCCAAGTTGTGGTTGTAGTACCACCAAAACTAATGTGATTGTACTCTTCAAAGAATTGGACCGACACCATGCCGTTATCAGCTATTGCTTCCTTAGATTCCTCTGTGTCCTCAACCTCATAGGTTTCATAAACGAGCTTTTTATTTTCGTCTATGAATCTTTCTAAGAAAACCCTTTGTCCTGGCTGCAAAATAATTCCTCTGGAACTAATATGCTTTCCATTGATTAGGACTTTAGCAAGATAAACTGATTTTGTTGGGTTGTGTAGTTCGATTTCGAATTCCTGTCCATCTTCTAGATAGACCTTTTTACCCTTGTAGATTTTTTGCCTATTTTTTTGGGTGGCAACCCATGCTTCTGGCTTGAAACTACTGTTCAGCCTGTAGCTGTTTGTACTTGTTACTTTCATGTTACTTTACCTTTGTTTTAGTTAAAATCCATTCATAGCCGGTGAAGACTATTCAAAAGCCGCTTGGCGACTCTGGACATCAAACGGTAAAAGGCTCCGCTCTCTGTATATAACTTTAGTACAAAAACTTAGTAAAGTTCCCTTATAAATATCCGAACTCTTCCATTATTGGTTGTAGTTCTTCCTTAATGAATTCTATCTGGTTTTCTGTGACTGAGATACTTTTTTTCTCGTTAATGAATACCTCTCCTCCAGCATTGGCCCTCGCATCTCCTATGCGGAATTCCGTTTTTTCTATCTTTTCTAAATTATCAAAAGATAGGTAATCTCCAAATTCTTTGTCCAGGTATTCAGAAGACTCTTTGCAAAGATCTTCATATTTAATCCAAAAAACCTTCTTGTCGATCTTATTCAGGGTTCTGTAAAAATCCTTGTATGTTTGAGTGAAATATCTTACGTCGCTATAATTTCCGCCCCACCCAGATCTAAGCCAAGAGTCAAACGCATCTTGCGGTTTTCTTATAATACCCACTATAAAATTTACTCGGTCTGACTTTAGAACAAAGTCTACGCTATTTCTCTGGTGACTCCTGAATGTTTCCTTTATTCCACCAAGTAAAACTTCAGGATCTTTCTCTACATATTCCTGTATGTTTGGGATGACTTTACTGTTTTCTGATAAATCGACAGGTATTGATTTGAATTTATTTCCATCTGGATTACCATTTAAAAGAATGTTTTTCCAATGTGGTTCTGATATAGAAATACAATTCTCATAAGAGTTGAAGATGTTGTTAAGTAGAGTTGTTCCAGTCCTAGGCAATCCTATTATTCCAAAAACCTTACTTTTTCTAGATTTTATTTTCATTTACATCTTGTGATTTTTCTCCAAATATTTCCAAAGACTCTCATAAGAATAGCAGATAGGATTACCATTTTCATCGCGTGCACCATGTCTGACCTCACCGGCTTCTTTGATTAGCTTTCCATCTTCTGAGTATAAAGGTGCTGTGCTCCAATCCCTCTGTCCATATTCATTTTCAAAGATAAACCAGTTTACCCAATCCAGACCTCCTTCTCCGTAGGAATCTTCTATAAAGGATTCAAAAAGCATTCCTACATTTTCTGATATCTTATATTTTCCTTCCAGTAAATCTACACCTATATCATGAAGCTCTGATATATCTTCAGAGATCTTTTTTAAAGTCATGAGACATCTCAGAAAATTACTGTACTCCATCTTCGTTTTCTTTATTCTCGTTAATTAAATCCTGGATCTCTTCGTCTGTAAAATCCGCTAACATCTGATTCATAGCTTCATTAAATGCGTGCTCCTCATCATATATTGGCTCTGGTTTATTTTTTTCTTCCATCTTTCTTTTTTCTTTTTTCTTCCATCCTGTCGATTATTATAATAGACATACCAACCAAGAATAAAACCCCTAAAAAACTTAGGGCTAAAATTTCTAAATTATTTTCCATATTCTCTCCTTTCCGCACCACCGAAATTTTGATATACCTCCCAAACCATAGTGATTGCTTTGTCTAATATCTCAACCTGATCTGGGTGGTGCTCCATCGCATGGTGTTCTATTAAATGATTTTGGATCATGTCCATAATTAGGTGACACCTGTCGGCAACCTCGTGATAAGAGAAGTCATCTAGACTTGGATCCATTTTCATATTATCTTCCATCACTACAAATTTAATGAGAATGAGTTAATTAACTTAGATATATAACCTATTATATGATACACATAAAAGAATATTCCACCGATGTTAGATTATTCGAATCTAAAAGACAGAGATTCGAAAGACCCAAGCTGGGATATTCCTTTGGATCAATAGAACCCTTTATTGATAAGGAAACAATGGACGAGCATTTCAATGTCCACTTTGCTGGATATACCAAGAAATTAAACGAGGCAGTCCAAGAAGAAAACATCGATGTCCAAATGGGTCCAGAAATGCAGGGCATAAAGCAAATTCTTAGGAATATCAAAAAATATTCTGACAAGGTTAGAAACAACGGCGGTGGATTTTACAACCACTACCTCTATTTCGAAAGTCTAAGTCCAGAAAAGAAACGTCCACAAGGTAGAATTAGACAGTCTATTATAGATTCCTTTGGTTCCTATGCTTCTTTTAAAAAGCAGTTTACTGAAGCTGGACTTGGAAGGTTTGGTTCTGGCTGGGTTTGGTTGGTACAGAAAGGCAATGTTTTAGAAATCACAACCACACCAAATCAGGATAATCCTCTGATGGAAAGATCTTTTAGAGGTGAAATACTTTTAGGAATGGATGTTTGGGAACATGCTTATTACCTTAAGCACAAAGCAGATAGAAAATCTTACATCAGAGATTTCTTTGATGCTATAGATTGGGAAGTAGTAGAAACAAGAATGAAATAATGAAACATCTTAAAGAATATAGCGAAGAGGAACTCAAAGATTTAAGATCTGATCTCAAATCAACCGGATTCAAAGATCCACTACCTCAAAATCTTACAGTCGATAACTTCTTTGAGGAGACACTCGATCACGACGACTATGTGGATGTTTCAGGGATGGCTGTTGATTTTATTATAGAGGAAGCCATAAATGAGGTTAAAGAAAGAATCGATGATATTCCTCAGCAGCACAGAAAAATAGCAACAAAGGCTATAGCAGAACTTTGGATGGATAGAATACAACAAAACTTACTCAGATGAAAAAGTACATCAAGCACCTTAATGAATATGAAGATTCAGACCTATTAGATTTGATGGGTGACCTAGGGGATATTGGTTTTGAGAACTACCAAGGATGGGTTTTTTCTTGGGATAGCCCAACAGAAAAACCTTTAGCTGAAGTTATGATAGCACCTGGTCCAAGGGAGGCTTTTGATCTTTATAGAAACAATGGATGGTTTGGTCCGGACATTGATTATGCTGCAAACAATGGCACCAAGTTTAAAACACTAGAGGATGTATTCAAATATCTCAAGGACAATAAGATCATTTCTTCTTACGAATTTATCTGGGGTCTAAATGCCAGAGAAAAGGTTGATCAGAGCGAATTCCATCAGATACCAAACGGAAATCCATTTGCAGTCACCTCTTTATTGATTACCAAATTTGATAATGCTCCGGAGACATATGGTAAATTTGTTCCGGTTAAGATTACTAAGATAGTTTAAGATCTTTCTTGCTCGGGGTTTTGTTCACAACATAACCTGCGATTGCTGATAAGTCCCAAATGCATCCAGAATTAACATCCCATCCGTTGAACCAAAGGAATTGATTGATGGAGGAAAAATCCTCATTGACCTTTGCGTTTATTTCATGATAGTTACACACCTCAATACCAGAATATCTTTCTGAAGCCCTTTCCCAATCAATCATGACAAATCCCATGGTTGTTCTAGATTCCATTCCTATTGCATATTGTGCCTGGAAGGCAAGAAGTTTTTCCCAAGAATCAATAACCAAAAGTCGGTCTTTATTGACAACAAGCTCCAGGTTATTCTCATCCCTCCAGTGTGGCATGTTATAAGCAACCCATTCTACCCATTCATTATCGTGTGCATACCAAAGTCCCTTGGGTTTTAAATCTCCGTTTCTTTGAGTGTAAGTTCTGGACAGATCTAAGCGATCCTCCTTTGTCATGTGATTTCGAGTCATTCGATGAATTCTAATTCGTTGGTAATTGGATCCCAATCCACAGTGATTGGTGGGTTGGTAAGCGTATATCTCTCATTGAGAACTGATGCGTTAATAAAATGGGTCCCCTCATGAAACTTGTAACCATAATTACCGTGGATATGCCCAAAGACGTGTATCTTAGGTTTTATCTCATCAACCCTTACCCTCAAAAGTTCACACCCTAAATGCGGGGTGTTCCAGGGTGGACCACTCACATCAAGATGATCCTGGGGAGGTCCGTGTGTTACAAGGATGTCAACGTTGTCTGGTATCTTTGCCCATTTTTCTTCTAGCTCTTTACCAGCTCTTGGTAAATTAAATGCCCAATTATAAAACTCCGGTTGCCACGGTGATCCATATACGGTAATCATGTTTTCTGAAGTGCCGTCTCCATACCTTAAATATGAGTCCTCGAGATACTCAACTCTGTGGTGTAAACCTTTGATAAGACTGGATTTCGTTTCTTGGTCGAATTCAAAAAGCCTGTCATGATTTCCTGCAATGAAAGTGCAAAGGTCATAATCTTGATCTCCTAACCAATTACAAAAATCCTCGGCTTCATACTTAGAATATCCAGATGTCATGAAATCACCAGCGTGAACCAGAAGGTCTCCACCAGGAAGATCTAGCGACTCGTGTGACTTTCTGATGTCTTTGCTTCCCTTTAGATCTCGGTGTCTTGCGTGTGTATCAGATATAAATGTTATCCTCATTTTGTTCATCTTAGTCCCACCAATTTTCGATATTTTGTTCCATGATTTTAAAAAGTAGTTTTCTGGCACGCTCGTGATTAATGCGACCGATGTTCATCGCAATTCTCTGTTTAATATCTTCGTGATCATCTCCGTCCAATGTAAATACACCTTCACCTTGCATGACTCTATCATAGATTCTAGGATATTTTAAGAAATACTCGTCAAAGTTTTCTTCTAATAAACGAGATTCCCAAGTACTATAGCCTTCTTTTTCAGCAGGCTCAAACCAATGTTTTGTTTTATGGTAATCCATATACTCTGAACTATAGAATTCGTCTTGAACCTTTTCCATTAGTCGAACACATGTCATCATCACCTCCGAATCTCTTTTGGATCTTGTGTGAATATCCCTCGAACCGATATATTTTGATTGAGCTTTGAGTTTATGCATCATAATCTCAAAGATGTAATGAGAATCCCAGTGTCTATCTTTCCAAATTATAGGAAACCAATACCAAATACTCTTAATACCTCTCTTTATTGTGGTGTGTAAGTATTTACCGTCATGATCCCACCAAAGAGGAATCCATTGTAGCTTTCTTACAATCCAAGGTTTTTTGGCTCTCTCTTCAGACCATTGCTCAAATATATCTTTTTCTGGCTCCATTCCTTTTTGGTTTTTTAACTCACCCATCCAATCCCAATCCTGTATGCTCATTTTCAATCTATTTGTTATCTGAGTCCTCTTCTATATGTCTAACCTCTGCTTTGGTGAAGAATCTTTTTAACCGCTTCATCTCTCTTTGGTGTTAAAGGTTTGTTCTAATTCCTCTAATTGTGCTTCAAATCGTTCAATGCTACCCCAAATGATTGGAGCATTAGGGTCTATCTTTTTAATTTGTTCAACCAATTCCTTTTGACGACCTCGATTATAAAACCCGCGTTCAATATCAGACGCAAGATCTTGTAGATGTTCTGGTGCTGAAATTGAAATTCGTAAATCATAGTGAGACCACTTGGTTTTCCAATCTGTGAAACTGATTCCTTTAGTTATCTTTCTTTTTAAGCTGGAGAGAGTTCTATTTCTTACTCTAACTATAGATCTATCATCACCAAACACGTGTAGGAATCTCAAAAACCATCTTGGACACCATTTTGGTTTTGCCTCATAGTCTAAAACAAGAACTAGGGGATAAAGTGCATCGAAATAAGAACCTTCATCTTTCCAAAGTGTAGCTCCTAAATATCCATATTTCTCACCGAAGTCTTTAGGAAAGAAAATAAATCTTAGATCATCCCATTTTAAATCTCGAGTATGTATCATACCTTTTGATCTACCCTTCCAAAATAGAAATGAATATTTTAAGGTACTTAATCTTTGTTTTAGTGTTGGTGCGGTATAGAATTTACTGTCCTTGTTAATCATACTCCAAAAATATTTATAGATAACGTACTGAAAAAATTAAAAATCTATTATTTGATATTTTGTTGGATCTGATGCAATCCTATACAAAAGATAAAATCCCTTCCCTGTGTTCGACACCTTGAAATTATGGGTCCATATGGATGGAGATATCAAAAGATCGCCCGGATCTGGGTTGTACTTTAGATTCATTCTTTCGTATGCTATTTCAGAATTACCTCCACCCAGATAGATCACGAAATCCAAAATTGTCCCAGGATCTTTGTGATGTCTCTCAATCCTAAAATCTTCATCCTCAATTTTTATTAGAATTGGATCACTCGATTCTTGGAATGTGAAATTTTGTATCGGTGAGAGGGTTCTACAGTTTAGCGGGGTGGAAATTTTAATCCCGCTGTAACCATAACAACACTGGTGTACAAATCTTAGATGCTCCCCAATAGAATCAGTATCCCCGCTTATGGGTAGAAACCTGGTTTCCCTCGAATATGATACAATCTTTTCCAGTATATTCCTATTGATTGAGGACAATACTAAATCAAGACCTTCAATTTCTGATATTTTCTTGATTCCTAGATGGTCGTAGGATTCTATTAACAAGTCACAAAATTTTGGATCGAGAAAGCCTCTTATATTTCTATTGAAATTCATTATGTTAGTAATTTTTTTCTATGATGAAGGGAAATTCTTCTTGCTTGTCTTTACCAAATTCGAAGGTTTTTATATTCGATTCTTCTAATAAATCCCTATACCTATGACAGCCATCAAAAAAAGCCCATGTAATACAACCCATCTCCTGTGCTTTCTTAGAATCCCCTATTAACCCATCCACCATGGTTTGAGTGTTTGATTTGGGTTTTGCTATAAAAAGAACATTTGACCCGTGTAGCAAATGGTGGTGAATAGACACCAAAAAATCATCATCCCAGAACTCTATTCTCCAATCTGATAATTGGTTATTATTCTGGAATGCTCCCCACTCTAATTTTTCCAAATATATTTCACCAACATAAGTTCCATCATTAAAAAACTTTACCAGATAACTTCCTTCTTCTATAAAAACTCTAACCTTTCCATTAGAAAATGTTACGTGTGCTGGTATTATATAAAAATCTTCTATTCTCATTTTATCTCCATAAGTGTAATTGTGAAAGATCTCCGTCTCCATGGAAGAGAGTGAACCTTTGAAATCCTAGAGAAACAGCTCTTTCTCCAAATTCTTCCCTCATTCCATGCCCAAGGAGGGATGCATGGTACTCCATAGATATCTTATCTATCTTTGAAAGGTGCTCGTCGGTCAGACTTTCTATAATCTCCTTCTCCCCTCCTTCGCAATCTATCTTTAAGAAATTTATCCTTTCTGGTAATATTCCAAGATCCCAAAGGTCCCCAAGACTCATTGTGATACACTTCTCGGAGTAAACTATTTCTCTGGTATCCATTTCTTGCTTTGAAGTGGATCCTCCTAAATTAGAAATGTTTCCAACTACCGAGATATCTGTACTTCCGAGACCTGCTCCAATAGCAATTTTATGACATTCAGCTTCGTACCCAACATTATCAACTAAACAAGAATATGCTTTAGACATAGGCTCAAAAGAGATGACTCTAGAAGCTCCTCTTTCCAAAGCTCTCCTTGTAAACATTCCTATATTTCCCCCGATGTCGACTACAGTGTCTCCCTCATTTATTTTACATCCATATCTTTCGTAATCAGATCCATTTGAGTCGTACAATTCAAAAAGATTGAAGTTTTCATGGTACATGTAATTAATATCGTCTATACCCCTTTCTCCATTGTAATATCCTTCCATAGAAAATTTCTTTTCCTCTATTTCGGATTTAAGATTTCTTTCAACTTTTTTACCGTCTTTTGATATTGTCCAGAAAACTGGGTTGTGCTGTATTTCCATTAGATAACAATTATTCTTATTTATATGGCTTAGCCATCGTAAAATTTCTATAGTGATATATAATAGACAAAATAAATTCACGCAATGCCACTTAAATCATTTAGAACTTTCGAGAACGACGAGAGGGATCTTTTATCAGACCTCGACTCCATAGGTATAGAGCAACACAAAGGTTGGCTTGTGTGCACGTCAAGTGTTTATGATCGAGATGAAATGGGCTCTTCCGTTTATGCTGTTATAGCAAAAAATCCGGGAGAAGCTTCTGCTTTAATCCTGGAGTCTATGGGAATTGAAGACGAGCAAGATTTAGATGACGCAAGAAAGGGGACAGATTTCGAATCTGGCCTTGGTGAAGTTATGAATAACATCATGCAATGGGATGGTCGTTTTGAAATTGTGGTCGTTTATGACGATCTTAAGCCATTTAAATATGAGGACTATTGCCTTGAAATAGATTGGACTAATCCTATTATGGCTGCTAAGGATGTTAAATACGTTTTCCCAAATGCTGACCAAATACTTGGATCTAAGATGTCAGGTACAAGATAGGAAGTCGAAAATTTTCCACAATTCTTACTATAAATTATAAAATCTCCATTATGTCTAAAAATATTCTTGTGACGGGTGGTCTAGGATTCATTGGATCCCATACCGTAGTTGCACTCCATGAAGCTGGATTCAATCCGGTGATTGTTGATAACCTTTCAAACTCAAAGCTGGGTATACTTGACCACATCGAGCACATCACAGGGAAGAAGCCTAAGTTCTACGAAGAAGATGTGCTACACAATGTAGATATGGAAATCATTATGGAAAATGAAAACATAGATGGTGTAATACATTTTGCAGCTTATAAATCTGTAAGTGAAAGTCTCGAGGATCCATTCTCATATTATGAAAATAACGTGGGGGGTCTGATGAACTTGATGTCAGCAATGAAATATAATGACTGTACAAAGATCGTATTTAGCTCTAGCTGCACTGTTTATGGAGAACCTGATATTATCCCAGTTGACGAGCAAAGTCCCGTTAAACAAGCTACAACAGCTTATGGCTCAACCAAACAGGTGTGTGAGATCATGCTCAGGGATAATACCTGGTTGGATTCCATAGCACTCCGCTATTTCAATCCGGTTGGAGGTCACGAAAGTGGCATGTTAGGTGAATTACCACTCGGAACTCCTAACAATCTGGTTCCTTATTTAACTCAAACAGCAGCAGGTATTAGGGAACAACTTACAGTATTTGGTGATGATTACGATACCAGAGATGGTTCTTGTATTAGGGACTTTATTCATGTCATGGACCTTGCAGAAGCACACGTCAAAGCAGTGGAAAGACTATTTGATGAGGACCGTGATAGGGCTAAAGAAAAGCAGGCCCCAGATACTAAAAACTTTGAGGTTTTCAATGTAGGTACGGGTAAAGGCTACACCGTCCTCGAGCTTATCAATAAATTCGAAGAGGTTAATGGAATTAGGGTAAACTACAAGATTGGTCCTAGAAGGGATGGAGACATTGTTAGAATCTGGGCAGACACCACAAAATCTTATTGGGGATTGGGATGGCAAGCTAAAAGAGATCTTGGAGATATGATGAAAGATGCTTGGTCTTGGCAACAGAATTTACCCGGATCTGATATATTTTCAAAATATTAGGATTATTTATTATTTTCTTTATTCTCGGTAGCGTACTTAACACCCATAATGGTACCAACTATACTAAATGAATTCGTTAAGAGGATTCCAAATAAATTTGACCATGTTGACTCGATGATTTTTGAGTCATATCCCATATACAATACAAATGCATAAAGGGCTGATGTAGTTACGCCTACCCCCACTATTACTGCTAAAGCTAATCGAACAATTATTGAAATGAGCTCAAATTGGGTTTTCCTTTGCATTAACTCAAGGTCACCTAAAGCTTCGTTTTTGGCTTCCTCGGCTATTTCTCTCGCCTTTTCAGCTTCGTCCCTCAGCTCAGAAATATTCTCTAGGGATTCTTTGAGGTCTGACATAAGCTTTATGTTTTCTTCGTTAGCTTTTGCAAGGTCCCTATTTTGCTCTTGTACTTGCTTAGTTACCTCGAGTCTTTTCCTTCTTGCTGTTGAATCCCTTTTTTTACAGTCCTCTAGGTATTTTTTAAATTCTAAATCTCCCTTCGGTGCTTTTAGGATTTTAACAATATTGCCCTCCAGATAGATCTTTTTATCCTTTGCAATCTTTAGTAATAAATCTCTGTCCGTTTTTGTAAGTTCCATTTTTTATCTATAGACTTTAAAAGATGCTGTTTTATCTACATAGCTTTGGTAATCTTCTCTGAATTCCTCCAGTCTTGGCTCAATGTCGTCGGATTTAATAATCCAAAACTGAGCTCCTACACTCTTAGCTTTCTCAATCTCCACCTCATCCTGTGATGATGATATTATTCCAACAACACAGCCATTGCCATATTCGTAATTGATTTTTCTTATCATCTCAATTCCATCATAGGAAGATCCAATAATATTTAGGTCAACAAAAACACATTCGGGTCTTTCATGGTTAGGATCATCAGGGAACCATTCTTTAAATTTACGATCTGCCTCGTCGGAGCTATCAAGAGCTTCTATAGATAATGCAATATCTAAAAGGGAGCAAGCGTCCTCAAAAACCAAATGAAAAAGGTTTTCGTCATCGATTAGCATTAGAGTGTTAATCATAGTAGTGTTTTATATTTCTATTTTAATTTTTGTGCCTTCCTCCGTTTTTTCTGCCACAACTTCAAAGTTGTGTTCTTTCAAAATCTCAACACAAATGTTTAGACCTAATCCAGTCCCAGTTTCTTTTTGTCCCTCTTTTCTTGCATAGGGCTCCGAAAGTTGTTTAAATTCCTCGTTTGTTAATCCCCTTCCATTATCCTCTATAATTATAAAGCTACCTTCAGCGTAGGTTCCTTCCTGATATATTTTTACCCATTTGGTAGGTGAGTCGTTATATTTTAATCCATTTCTTATCAGATTGTCTATAGCTGTACAAAAGAGTGGTTCGTTAACCTCCAATTCTGTTGGTAAATTAGAGCTCAAAATAACTTGGCTTTTATATGCGGTAAGTTTTAAATATTCATTTAGTATTTTGTTTATGTCGCACGGTTTAGTAGACATCTGAGTGTTTTCTTTAACAAGGTTTGTAAATTCATATACACCCGAATATACTTTTTGAGCGTGATGCAATCCATCCTCTATTAACTTCAGAGGTGATCCAATTTTCATCTCTTTTACTTGCTCTTCGGTTATTCTCCTTTTCAGAGATTTAATTCCCCTTGGTAAATATGTGTTAATTCCAGAGTGCATGTCATGCCTAATTATTTTAGCAGCATGCTCAAGGTAGATGTTTTTCTTTTTTAGATCGTCTCTGATCATCTGTTTGTTTATCAAGAACTCTTGAACAACTTTAAAGAACGGCGGCATGAAAAATACAACACATCCCCAGCCAAATTTGGCTAAAGCTAGAGTTGGCTCTAAAACATGGAACACTATTAATGTTTGTACTCCAAAGAACGCAAACATAATTACTCCCGCTACTACTAAAGAAATTTTAGCATTCAGTGATATACCTTCAAGAGCACTCATACTTATAGTTCGGATTTCTTAAATCCACACTTTCCAAAAAACCATTTAGAAGGGCAAAACCCTGTCCAAACACCAACATTTAGCATAAATGCAACGAAAATAACAACTCCCCAAATTTCAAATAAATATCCTGTAAGGAGGACAATGGACATAAGTAAATATACCATTCTCGTGTCTGTGATGCTGTTCAATAATTCTTTCATAGGGATGATATTGTTTGTATGAAGGCAACTTTGATCCTTATCCAGATTCTTTGCAATCTGGATAAGGATTTGAACTCCTCTGTTTTGAAGATGTCCTCTAATTCATTGATTTCCTTATCTTCCTTCATTTCTTTTACCTTATATATTAAAAAACCCCAAACATTTCTGCTGGGGGTTTTAAAAGGGTTAATTGGTTTGTTTCCTAATCTTTTTTCTTCTTAAGATTGGCTTTAGCTTGTTGATAAAGTGCCTTGTCTCCTACTTCGGTAGTTCTACCCCCCACCAGGAAAGAATTTACGCGGGCCATTGCCCACTGCTGGGGCGTTGTACCTGGGACGTGTCCAGTTTTCCATGCTGCATAACCTCTATCCCAAACCTTTTTGAGAATACCTAGCGGGAATCTTGACTTGTCTGACTTTTTCTTGAGTGCTTTGTAGACTGGACTGTCCTTACTCATCTTTGAAGACTCCATTACTTCTTCTGTTGGAATCTCTTCTTCAAGGACGATTTCTTCAAACAGATCTACTACCTGTCTATATTCTTCGTAAGTCATGACTAGATCTAAATCGACCTCCTCAGATTCTCCGAACATTTCTTTATACTTCTTGGTGTATTTGCTAGGTTTAGTTTTTACTGCCTTTCCTTTGCCAGCTTTTCTAGACTTATAATCAGCATCCCATTCCTGGTATGCTGTTGGATCATCATCAGCCTTGTCCTTATGCTTTTTGATCTCCCTCTTCATAACACGAGGGTTTTTAGTAAGATATTTCTTTGGAAGCTTCATACTTCTTATATATCAAACTATTTTCTTACAATTACGTTTAGTGGGCTTAGATCCTTTATGACTATTTTACCAAAGCAATCTTTAGTGCATATGGTTAATTCACTGTAGCTTAATGCTGATATTTTTAAAGAATCCGAGTCTGTTTCTAACTCAAAGAAGCCGTTTATGTCAGTGTATGCCTCTGAGTTTTCTGTATAAACCCTTGCAAAAGAAACTGGTTCTCCCTGTGAATCTACCACTCTCGAAATGACTGGCTTATCTAAAGCTGTTGTGATTGATAATAAGGTTGTGAATATGATTGAAAGCATCAGATCTTTTTTATTTGATATATCAAAGATTAGGACCTGATTTATTGGTAATTATACCACCTTGACGATTTAATAATATGCTATCTGTTTGGAGTATATTAACCGGCTGCTTTTATACCTTTTTTTAATTACCAATCTTCCCTTTCGGTCATATGATTTAGAAACCCCATGTCTAGAGCCATTTCTAAAATTAATAACGGTTTGCATATTTCCATTTTCCCAATATCCTATCCATGTGCCATGTTTGAGATCATTTAAATAAGAACCGGTCGCTAAAGTTATATTTGTGACTGTATCTACCCTTTCGTAGTAGATAGTACTCATATCATCTTCATATTTCCAATATCTTTCAACTTGTTGTGAGAATGCATGTGTTGTTATAAGCATTCCAATTATGAGAAGTATGTTTTTCATGATAGGAATTTTTTTGGTTGACGTAAATATAACGTCTACTTATATATTCCTAACGATAGGGATTGTTCCGGTTTGCAAAGTTAAGTTTTTTCCGTATTTTCTTCTTCTACCATATTATCATCACTAATGGGTGCTGTTTCTCTTTTCTTTGGAGTTCTTGTTGGTTCCTTTTTAATTTGGGTCTCCTGTAAAACTTTATATAGATTTTCTATCTCCTCGAATGTTAAGTTGCTCTTTTTTGAATTTATGTCTACTGTGCATGCAACTACATTTCCCTCCACATAGCCAAGATCTGAATCAACCCTATCAAAGCTTCTTGCAAAAACACCGGTTTCTTCAAATTTCTTTCCTGTATAATAGCAGGATGGTTCCAGTAGGAGTTTTTTTACTGTGATAAATGAAAGATCAAATTCTAATTTGCGATCAACTGCGCTCTGGAAAATTTTGATCATCTTCTTGGCAACTTCTAGATCAGTAAGTGTGTTGGTTTTTTTAGCCCTTCGGCTGTTTGTTTTTCTTCTCATATTGTAATGGTTTTCGATTACATCCCTTTAATCGTGTTTGTAAATGATTCCCAAGCTTCCTTTAGCTCGGATTCGTTTTTGGGATTTGTAATGAAAAGCATTAAATCACCATCCTCTAGTATTTGTGAGCATTTATGACTTCCCTCTTTTAGAGCAGTTATTACCTTCTTAGATGGATCGAATATTCCTATGGTTCCAATATGTCCATGTCCAATACCTCTTTCAACAAAAGACTTCATATTCCATGGAATTTTATAGGATTTGTCTTTTATAAAAGAGATCTCTTCCGTTTCTGGGTCTATTAATTCTAGTCCTGTTGAGTTGATAGATTGACATTCTTTAAGTAGATCTTTATACACGTCTTCGTAATAATCTTCTTTATAAAAATGTCCGCTACAACTCGGAGTGGTCGGAATGTTCATTTCATGTAAGCATCGAACCGCTTCTCTCAATTCAACATCAACTGAATCTAAAAATCCTTTACTTGTTGGGATCTGATAAATTCCATTTGATTCTTTAGCGTAATACCACTTGCTCTTCTTTCCTTTAGGTAGAATCCATTTATATTTGTAGAAATCCTCGTGGGGTACAAAATCTGGCGATATTCCGCTATCCTTCAAAAAAACTCCAATATCTGCTGACATCTCCGGGGTTGATTCAAAAAGGGTAAACGATTTAATGAATTTCATTAACTTATATATCTTCGGCAGTCTTAACCGGTTTTATCTATTATAATTTATTTATGTCAGATACATCCTGTTCCGGTAGATCGGTCTCTATAATTTTCTTATTAAAAATATAAACTGGATTTTCGCAAAATCTTGCATCCGTAGCATAACACCTGTCATATCCGACCATAAGATTGACATCTTCTAAAGTAATTATAGGGCTAAGGTCTTTAAGCATCAAAAAAACTGCAAGGTGCTCTGCCCAATAATAAGATTGGAAAACGTTTATATATTTCTTGGGTATAACATTAAGTACATTTCCATTAACTCTGGAGGTTTCTTCCCAAGTTTGAAACTCAGATCCCCATTTCTCTCTCATTTCTTCCATTCCAATTGAGAAATATTCAATGTCAGTCTCAGGCCAAAGCCAATTCATTTTTTCATAATTAATGTTTAACGTATTTGCTGGAATTTTGAATTGTGCATCTGATCTAACTATCACATACAAATCGTACTCTGGTAAGGGACCATGTAGCTTTAAGAATCTTCCTCCGCTCCAAAAAGTTCCAGGTCCATGCATTCTCCTATTTTTTAATTTAAAATAGTAATCATACAAAGCCTGGTAGTCTTCATTTGTTATCTCATCATACAAAAGTTCTATGTCAGCGAATTCGTGAACAAAATCATCATACTTCTCGTGTTTATTAGTGAGGAAAGTCCGATGTATATCGTATCCCATTTCCATAAATGGTCTGTATATCATCTCTTCGTGATTTTGAAAGTTGTCCCTAATATCAACTGAATACCTATATTCACCATTATATGACAACGAGTCTGGCGAGTATGCATTTCCGATATAGATTATAAGACAGTTCATGAATGTTCTTTTACATCTTAGTAAATATATCACTCAAGTTTCGACCACAAAAAACCCCTGCGGTTAAGCAGGGGTTCCTAAATAATTGTTATTTAAGTAAAGACCAGTACTTTTTGAACTTAGAAAGTCTATCCTCTAATCCATGGTACCCACCATTTACCCTCCTGGTCACTTTCTTTACCGCTTCCTCGTCAGCACCAGCATCGCAAGTAGACCAAAGGTTGTTACTATCAAAAAAGAAACCAGCAGACATTAGCGGATATTTTTCAGCCACCAAGTCCGGATTTCCTGTTATATCATCTTCTACAAAAGAATCAAATTTGGAATAGTTGTTCTTTCCAGTTAACTGTATATAGCCTCTACCTCTAAATTTCCAACCTTCCCCTGTCGATTCTTCTCCATTTCCCATTCTTCCACCATAAACTCTAGAAGCAATTTTTTCTGGTTTTCTTTCGTATGATTCGTTAAGATTACCTGGGAAGTATTTCCCGAAGATTGATTTTAATGCTTTAGCAGAGTAGTTTAGATTTTCAGATACTGCTCTCCAGTTACCTGATTCGTGTGCACACTGGGAAAGGAAGTGTGCAAGTCTCAGAGGAGTTGTGATGTTGAATTTTTTAGCTGTATCTGGGATCTGAACTAAAACCTCGTTTGGAATATGTCCTACAAGTTTCTCTAAAGCAAAATCAGATTCTGGTAGTTCGATTGGCTCCGGTGGAAACATAGCTGCCCATGTACCTTTTCCGATTAACCCATCGGCTGCAAGGCCATTTGCCTTTTGCCACTCTTTTACTTTTGCCTCGGTTCCAGCACCGAAAATTCCATCAGCAGCTAAACCTAGCTTTTCTTGGATTTTCTTTACCTCTGGACCTCTTGATCCTTTCTTAATAAGCATGTTGTTTAAATTTTTTCCTTTATATATTTTCTTGTTTACGAATTTGTGAGAATCCCATAATTAATTCAAATATATAGAGAAAATATATTCTTAAAATGGCAAGACCTTTCGCTTATAACTCAGGTTCCGCAATATCTGGAACCGCTAAATACGGAAACCTCACAGTAGCTACCTCGTCTCAGAATTTTAGCGGTGGATATGGCGGTGTTAAATGGTGGAACGGACCTGACGAATCAATTGGTTGGGTTCTTGGATTTGCTAGAGAGGATAACCAACAACCGGGATTTATCAGAACTGATTCTAAAACTGATGCACAGTTTCTTTCTATGGTTAATAACCTATCTGAAAGAAAGAACCAAACATCATTCACAGATGGTGACGCTGCAAAGACTTGGTTGAATGCAAACGGTTATTGGACAAATTGGGTTGCAAGCACCCCTCCTGGACCAGCTTTTACTTTATTAGCTGATCTTGATGCAGCTGATGTATCTTCTTATCCAGGTACTGGGACTGATTGGTTTGATTTAACCTCAAATAGCAACGATGGTACCTTAGAAGCTGGATCTGGTTCACTTACTTACACCACTACAGTCGGTGGAGAATTTGATACTGACGGGGGCACTGGAACTCGTATATCCTTTGCTGATAATGCAGACTTAAGCCTAAGCACATCTACATACAAAGCTTACTCTGTTTGGTTTAATGCTGACCGAGTAGGATTCGTAAGTTTCTCTGATACCTTAATTAGTAAGCAATCTGGTAATCCTGCGAGTGACGGCTTTATGATGGCAATTAACTCCAATAACCAGTTAACTGCTAGGGTCACCTCTGATGGTGGATCAACAAATAAATTCATCCAGGGGATTGGTGATACAATTTCGACGGGAACCTGGTATATGGGCACATTGGTAGTTAAAGTTTCTTCTGATGCAGATACAATGAAACTTTACATTAACACCACGGAAGTTGGAAGCACTAATGGTGGTGGATCTGCAGTAAATGATTCGGAAGATCTTTATTTAGGAAATCTCCATCCAGGACTTCAAAATCTAAGATCTTTCGATGGCAAGATCGCAGAATTCTACGTCCATGAGGGAGACTTTACTGCAGCCGACGTAGCTACTCTATTTGATGCAACCAAGACAAGGTTCGGATATTAAGATCTTATAATCTTCTCCATCATATTCCGATATATAATGCAAAGTAATAATGATCGATGGCTTATCGGATTGTACTCAGACAAGACACAGCAGCAAACTGGACTAAATATAACCCACTCTTACTAAATGGTGAATTTGGATTCGAGGAGGATACAGATAAACTAAAATTAGGAGACGGCGTACATAAATGGAGGGATCTTCCATATTGGACTCCCGGTCCAACTGGACCAGCAGGATCTAGCGGTACCTCTGGAACTAGTGGCTCCTCAGGAACTAGCGGAACATCGGGTACAAGTGGAAGCTCAGGCACATCTGGAGTTGATGGCACTTCTGGCACTTCTGGAGTAAATGGTACTTCAGGAACTAGTGGATCTGCTGGTACATCTGGAACAAGCGGTACTTCTGGAATTACTGGTACTTCAGGAACAAGCGGAGTTAATGGAACTTCTGGTACTTCAGGAGTAAATGGTACTTCAGGAACTAGTGGATCTGCTGGTACATCTGGAACAAGCGGATTTACAGGAACATCAGGAACCTCAGGATTAAGTGGGGTTAACGGAACCTCTGGAACAAGTGGTACGTCTGGTGAAACTGGAGCAACCGGTCCTCAGGGAGACACAGGATCTACTGGTCAACAAGGTGAAACTGGAGCAACAGGTCCTCAAGGTGAAACGGGAGCAACAGGTCCTCAAGGAGATGTTGGATCAACAGGTCCTCAAGGAGATGTTGGACCACAAGGTGCAACCGGAGCAACGGGTTCTTTCGTTTCCCCATACACTGGAAACGTCCAGATTAACGGACAGTCTTGGACAAGCGCAGAAGCTAATGGTAATACAACATCAAGCACCACTGTAGACTGGGATGATAGCAATGTCCAAACATTTACTCTCGATAGTGCAACCACTACGTTTACCTTTAGTAATGACAATGCTGGTGCAACTTATATTCTAGTAATCCGACAAAATTCAGCTGGTAGCCAAACAATTACGTGGCCAGCAGCTGTAACTTGGTCTGGTGGATCTACACCAACAATGACACCAACAGCAAATAGGTATGATGTTTATACCTTTATATACGATGGGTTTAAATACTTTGGGTCCTACATACAAAACTTTACTTAAATGATAACATTTCCAGTTTCATTTTCTCGTCCAAGTTCGCCAGTATTTTCTAACCTCCTTGTTTATTTGGATGCTGGAAACCCATCTTCCTATTCGGGTACAGGAACTACTTGGACTGATTTGCAGGGAAATGATAATGGTACTCTTATAAATGGTTTAACATATAGCCCTGATAACATGGGATCTCTTACCACAAATGGCTCCAATGATTACATCAGAATTGATACAGTTGCAGGAACTGGAACTGCAACGCAATCTTTTTCATATGAGCTCTGGGTTAATCCTTCGGATAGCGACGGAAATATAATGTCAATGTCGCAGTCTAACCCACAGAATTACTGGAACATGCCACCTATAGCTGCAGACGGAGGTAAATTTAGGGGAAAGATGTGGTCTAATTCATATCTATATTCACCTTCGTTTGTGCAGGGTAGCTGGTATCAGGTAGTGCTAGTTTGGGATTATGCTAATTCAAGCCAATTATTATATGTAAATGGATCTCTGGTTGATTCAGAATCCAGTATTTCTTATACGTCCAGCGGAGTAGATAACTACATCTACCTTGGTCAAACAAATCCGGGTGCTGATGATACTGGAAACTTTGGTGGAAAATATGGGATTGTAAGATTTTATAATAAGGCATTGAGCACAGACGAGGTTCTAATAAATTATAAGGCTGATAGCTCAAGATATTCACCAAGTACTGATTCTTTAATTTTGTTTTTAGATGCATCTAAATACTCATCAGGATCTACGTGGAGCGACAACAGCTCCTATGGAAACAGTGCTACTATCTATAATTCTCCTTCTAATAATGGCAGCTCTTTTAACTTAAATGGCACCAATCAATATTTCAACGTATCCGGTGAATTTGATGACTTTACTGGTGGTATAACTGTTCTCTCGTTTGCAAACTTTGGTAGCGCATCCTCGTGGGAAAGAATAATTGATTTTGGGAATGGACAGGCTGACAATAACATTATTCTTGCAAGAAGTGGGACATCTACCGATTTAGCTTTCGAGGTATATGGCAGTGGAAGCGCACTCTTTAGTTCAACTTTAACTTCCGGTATAACAAATAGCGGATGGGGATTCTACGGTGCTAGACTTGATGGATCTAACTATAAAATTTTGAATGGTTCAACAAGTACAACCGGAAGCACAACAGTATTACCGGCAAATGTAATAAGAAGCAACAATTATATAGGAAGAAGCAATTGGAGTTCTGATGCTTATTTCGAATCACAGATCGGAATGGTTGCTATATTCAACAGATCCCTGAGTGATGCAGAAATTGATGTTTTCTACAACCTCCATAAAGGTACCTACGGACTGTAAAATATCACCTTCCCCAAAATAGATATATAAACAAAATATTCTAACAACGTGGCTTACAGAATAGTACTCAGACAAGATGTCGCAGCAAATTGGACCAATAATAATCCGGTACTCCTAAGTGGTGAACTTGGGTTTGAAACAGATACCAAAAGAATTAAACTTGGAAATGGCTCCGATCGATGGAATACTTTGCCTTACTATCTTAGAGCTGGATTCTATGGTCATTTTTATGATACGACCTTTCAGCAAGTGGGTGCTACCGGGGAAGCTTACTACGTTAGATGTAATACCACAAACATTTCTGAAGGAGTTTATGTAACTGGTGCCACTGCTGGTCCTTCAGGTGCTACAGGAAACTTTAGATATGTAGTAGAAAATCCAGGAACTTATGAGGTAAGACTATCTGGAAATATGAGATCTTGTGGTAATGGCGAAAGATTCGTTTATGTTTGGATGGCCAAAAATGGAACTGACGTCCCGTATTCTGGGCAGTACGTTGAAATGTTTGGTAATTTGTCGAATCCAGATTATCTGGACTTCAATTTTCACTACCCTGTAAGAATGGATGCTGAAGATTACATAGAAATAAAATACGGAAACGAAGAGTGTCCGTTACTTGGATTTGAACCAGCAACCGGAGCAACTGGAAGGCCTTGGGAGAGCGTTCCTTCGGTATCAGTAACTATTAGTCAGCTTGGATAATCTACTTTCATATCCCTCACTTGGATTCGATTGTTCGGAGATGTAATTAAACACACTCTCGTCGAGTAATATCACTGTTGTTCGTTTGCCGACATCATCTCTTCTAAAAATACCATTTTTCCATGATTCATTTAACGTCTCAGCCATAGGATCTCCTTTTTTGAGATATAATGTATCGTAGTTAGAATTGACTACAGAAAACTCTGAAGTCTTAATGAGGCTTGGTTCACTAGATCCTTTAGTCGAGTCGGGTATAACAGAATTCTCTTTTTTAATTCCATTTTCTGCAAATACTTGTTTTCCCTGTGTGCAGGATGCTATCAGTAAAATAACGGAAGCTCTAATTAAAAATTTACTCATGGTGAAATATTTTATGTAAAATTACACCATTTATACGTAAAGAATCCGATGAGGTTTCGATTTTTATCTGTTACATCCTGGAGGATTTTTAAATTTAGCTTCTGTACCTGCTCCAGATGATGTGTTGTATCTGTCCTTCCACCATTTTGCTTGTCCGTTTAGATCTGATGGTATTGGTTTGTCTATGGCTGTGATCTTATTGGTCTCTTTATCATACTTATAGTCCTTCATCCTAACACCTATAAAAATTCTACAGGCTAATGCATTATAAAGCGGTTTTGCTAAACTGTCGTACGGAACCATGTCCCAGTTTAATCCGAGATCCCTGCTGATTTTGGATTTAGCATTTTTTATAGATTTTTTTATTGCCGAATTCCCTTGTGGATTCTGACCTTGATAACCAATAGTCTTTAAAGAAGATCCCTTGTCAAGCTGAAATATTCCTTTGGTTGATGCTGGTCTAGAATATGTCCTTGGGTTTGTGCCGTAACAACTCTCTACAGCAGAAAGCCTTTTCATAAAGGTCTTGATATTTTCACTGTCTCCGAATATTTCAGCAACTATATCAATTGCTTTGTCTACAAGATCTACAGCCTTATCCCCTGTGTAATATTCCTTATATTTCTTTTTTGTGTTGACATCTTCTGGATTTGCTCTCATAGCTTCCCATTCCTCTGCGGAGATTTTTTTATTTTTCTTAATGGATTCAATTCTAGACTCGCTAAGGTTCTCGGAAGTGAAATTTGTAAAGTATTTCAAGTTATTCATGGGAATCAATAAAGCTATAATTTTTATTATATATCTCAGTTTTCTACTATTTGGTATAAATTAAGATCCTGTATAACCTTTTCTGCTACCTTTTTGTGACCAGAGATTTGCATATGACAGAGAAAATCAGCACAGTCGGATCTTTCAATTAAATCCCGGGTGTCTATAATTTTGGATCCATCCAAACTGGTCTCAAGTAAATTTTGATATTCGGTTTTAATTCTTGCATACTCATTCCACTTGTTAGAGTTAGGTTTTAAAACCTTATCAGTAGAGGTTCCTAATATAACAACGGGCTTAACTCCGAATTCTAAACAAATGTCAACCATTTGCTCTATGTTTTTAAAAATTTCTTGTGGTGGTATAGAGGAAGCCGCATCGTTACCTCCACCAAATATGAAGCAATAATCAAATGTGGAATCTATATTTTGTACCAACTTCACCTTCATCCAAGAAGTAGTTTTTCCTTCCACGGCTGTATTTACTATCTCTAATCCAGTCCAGTCGCTAAGAAAAGTTTGCCATCCCCTTACAAATGCAGAATGTGAATCTCCTACAAGGAGAGCTTTCTTATTTAGAACTATCTCTGGACATTCAACATAAACTAAAGGAATGACATTCAATGTATCCTTTGTAGATAAGTCGATCCTGTTTTGGCTTGGGGTTTCAAATAGAAAAGCTAAAAGAATACCAGCAAACAATGCTAAAATAATGTTTCTAAGATTTTGTCTGTCCATTCTCTATATAACCTAGAGTGGAGCTTGCATCAGTTCTTCTTCTGAAAAGTCGGTTAACTGTAGAATTTATTTTTTCACATCTCACTAGTTGTACAGCACCTAATACTAAGGTAACAGTTGCCCAGATGATGGGAAAAACAGTCAAGCAACAAGCCCAAAGAATAAAACCAGATGTTTTAATTAGAATTTCCGGGGTTGTGAACTTCATTTTGTCTTATTTTGTTCAAATAATCCAAACCTGCCTGTCCCATCCATTGCATAGGATCAACCGAGTCTAGATCTTTTTGTTGTCTTCCCTGTGACGATAGTGGGTCAGGGGAACCATGTGACGCCTTATTCAATCTCTCAAGTTTATCCGCAATTGCCTTAAAATACTCTGAATTTTGATACATATTTAATATCTTATCTCGTATATATCGCTAATCCATTTCTTTTGCGAGCTTAATTACGTCTTCCAGAGATTTCCAGATCACCATGTCCGGTTCTTCCTCCGATTGGATTGCTAATAACATGTTTCCTTCGTCGGATTTTCCAACAGCTAAAGTTCCTAGTCCTTCGCATATGATTGGATAAGCTTGATTGTTTTCTAGCTTATCGAAAATCTCTTCGTAATCAAAGTCATGCCAATCAAAATCGAAAGCATTTTTGTATTGTTTGCTAAATTCTGCCATTATTTTTTCTTTTTATATGGTTTGACCAAACATGTTGGACATATGCGGGACATATTCAATCCGGGGGGTATGCCTTTCCCACACGAAGTACACCGGTTCCAGTTATCTTTATTTTTGTCCATTGGGAACGTATATTTTTTCCACCCCTTTCTTGGATGTTAATATGTATAGACCCTCCATTTCCCAGTAAGGTACATCTTCTCCCAGATAAAATAGATTTCCGTCAAAATCGAAAACAGTGTAAGTGATTTTTTCCTCAATTTCTTTAACATCAAGTGTTGAGCTCTTGACGATAAAAGTCCACTGGATTGTCTGTGTTCCTATAAGTTGTCCGTTTCTGTAATCTTTTATCTGGAATCCAGTTCCATAACGTCCTAAAGATCCAGGGACCCAACTGATGCTGTCATTGTCAACGTGCATGGAAAGCTGTGAATAAACTTGGGGAACCAACACACCATTAGCATATCCGGAATGAAGGTCAGTTTGACTTATTTCTACTACATCCCCATCCAGCTCGTTGAGAAAGCAATTGGTAACACCCCACACTGGTTTCATTGTATTCCTTGTACTAACCTGCTGATTAATTATAAAAGGAACACTAGCAAATGGAGTAGAGTTATTTGGTATATGCCAATAATCTGCAGAGATGATAAATTCCGAATTCATTGAATTTGTTGAATTGTCTAATCCAGCCCAGCAGCAATTTTTATAAATGAACCTATACTTATTAGAATCTAGGTCAAGATAGTCGGAGGTGTAATTCACTATGTTCTGCCCTTGGAATGCTATGGGGAGTGTACCCATAGTGAGCGTAACAGTCCCGTTTTGAACGTACCAACCTACTGAATTCATTTCCCATTTTTCAACTGTGATAGTATTGGGTGGTGTTATTCCTTGGCTATCTGCGATTAGCCAAACTCCTATTGTTGTTGAATCTTGTGAGGTCTGTGCTACCCCAATCATACCACCCATGAGATGTGTAGCTTGTGCAGATATTGATATTAGGATCCCTAATAGGATCGAAAGTGCTTTTTTCATTGGTTTTCTTAGCTTAGTTACTTAGAGGAGCCTTAATTGCTTCGTGACATTCATATCCATCAAGAATGAAATCCTTGGGTCTCAGTATTGGTATAATACTCCCAAAGTCTTTAGGATCAACGTGGTCCTTTAATAGGATCTTGGGCAATTGATAAGGCTTCCTACGAATTTGTTCTTCTGCCTGTTTGATGTGATTCCTGTAAAGATGTACATCTCCCAAATTTCCAACTAATTCATCAGGTATCATATTCACTTCTTTAGCAAGAATTTCTAATAACAATCCATAAGAAGCAATGTTGAATGGTAAACCTAAGAATGTATCTACACTTCTCTGGTTCCACATTAGGGAGATTGCTCTGGTTGGAATATTCCATTGATTAATTTCAGAATGAGATAGTGTATTTCTTGAGTCACCTCCGTTGTAAATGCTTTCATACTGTTTAAGTGTTACTAACTCTCTTCTTTCCTCCAAACTCAACTCTCTTGTATAAACTTGAAATCCATAATGACAAGGTGGAAGTGTCATTTCTGGTAAATCTCCTACATTCCATGCATTAACCATTAATCGTCTACTATCTGGATTTGTTTTAAGGTCGTTGATTAGGTTTTGAATTTGGTCAATCGTTTCAGATTGAAGATAAAATCCTTCAGTTCCATCGGTATTTCCTTCCACCCAAGTATCACCTTTCCAACTTCGCCATTGCTTACCATAAATTGGTCCTAACTCACCCCATTTTTCAGCAAACTCATCATCAGTTTTGATTTGTTCGATAAATTCATCCATTGATAATACGTCTACTCCAAATGAATTAGCCATTGCGTATTTCTCATAGTTCTTATATGCATCACCATTCCAGATGTTACACCCGTTATCCACTAAATACTTAATATTGGTATCTCCTTTTAAGAACCATAGTAGTTCAACCACCATAGTTTTAAATGCCATTTTCTTTGTTGTAAGCAGAGGATATCCCTCTGACATCTTATGACGGATTTGTCTTCCAAATACTGAAATGGTACCAGTTCCGGTTCTATCAGATTTTTCTACACCGTTGGAAAGTATATCCTCCAGTAATTCTTGGTATTGTTTGTCTATGTTATTCATCTTGATATCTTGATTTTACTCTTTCTGAAATTGGTATAGGGTCGTTATTTTCATCTATCCTTACAAATTTGATTTTGGTGGATAGAATAACTGATTGCTGCCCTGAATAAACGCTGTGTGCTCTTGCTTCTAGATAAAGAGTTAGCGAGGTGTTGCCAATATCACTCACTTCACCATATATTTTAATTAGCTGTCCCTCTTTAGCTGGCCTTTTAAAAATACACTCGTCTATTTTAACAGTGACCATCCTTGGGGTGTCGCAAACTTCCATTGCCATTGCAGCACCCGCTGCATCTAGCCAAGCAAGAAGTTTCCCACCGAATAAGTTTGCATGGAATCCTAGATCTGATTTTTTAATTGGGTGTGTACTTATTAGATCCATTATTTTATTGTATTGGCTATTAGGGTTTTAAATTTTGTAGTGGACCAACCATGGTCTCTATTCAAATAATGGATTGGAATATTAAGGCTATCTCCAGTAAATGGTTTGCCCTTATAATCGTCTCCCAAAAATCTAATATCAAACTCACCTATCCTTAATAGCTCTAATAATTGATTTTCATACGTATAGACATGAACGCCACAAACAGAGTTAAGCTCTGATAACATCTCTATTCTCTCATCTACGCTTAGTATTGGCTTCAATTTATGGGGTCTTTCAATGGAAGGATCTGTATGAAGCATAACTATCAAGCAGTCACAATTATTTGCTGCCTCTTTAAACATTTTAATATAACCTGGGTGTATTACATCAAAGTTACCTGCTATTACTCCTTTTTTCATTTATTAAGTTCTACTATGCTCTAGAAGGGAAAAGCCCATTAACACAAATAATATAATTGAAGTCCGGGTGTTTTGATCCAATAGTAGGTAGATTGAATTCAAGATCTTCCGGCATATCGTCAGAGTATTTCATACCATCGGGAGCTTGAATTCCCAGTACAGCAGCTAGAGGTGTATAATTTTTAAACCTTACACTCCTGCCGTCACAAGGCATCCAATTTTCCGGGGTCCAATCCTTATGAAAAATCATAATCTGTCCAATGTATCCTTCCATTATTTTTCGAATATTTTAATTTTTGCATCTACCTCCGTAAGCTCGGACCAGGTACCCATATAGGTAACTGCCCTCACCTTACGATTATCTATCCACACGTATTCCTGACCATCTTTGATCCGTGGCTTGTTCATGATTAGGGAATGGTATCTAAACCCATTATCTGAGAGCCATTTTTCAGTAACCTCCCGGTCTTTTTCTTCTCTAGCAGTGAAAAAAGAAATAATGTGTCCTTCATCATACCAATTGCTTATTATTTCCAATGCATCCTCATAAGGCTTTGCATACGGGTACAGATGACTATCTTCGTTTTTTATGTCCTCGCAGACGGTTCCGTCAATATCTATTAGGAAAATTCTTGTCATATTTACTCGTTAATGGATTCCTCTCCTGCTTGTCTTGCAAGTCTCAAAGCAAACCCTATCATTAACCCTTCTGCTAAATGTCCAATTAAATTATCAAAGGTGATTGGCATCCACAAACCTAGTATCGCAATACAAATTGCATGTCCATATTTTGAAATCTGTATCATTTGAAAATCATATCCAAAGCGCTAAGTTGAAATTGTTCCCAGCGTGTTAGTCTTGATCCCCAAAGTTTTCTCTCCGAAAGATCGTCGCATCTATCCCAAAGTGGATTATAAAGAAAGAGGAAATCCCAATCGTCGACGGTAAATCTTTTTACTGTTGTTTTGTTCGGAAGCCTAAACTCGAACGACAACAAAGAATAAAATTTAAAGTTGATGTTGAAGGTAAAAAAATTAAACCCCCATGATTCATCACCGTCATGAAAGTAAAGGTTTAGTAAATGGAACTTCATATTCCATCTTCTAGTTCTCCATGAGATTTTTTCTAGGATTCTTTGTGTTAACATATATTAAGGAATTTGATCCTTAATTTAAACACCTACTGGCCTCAAAAGTTTCGATTAAGCAACCGAGGAAAGATCTTCTATATCTATACCCCCTGCATATGCAAGAGCATTTCTGTAGTGTCTGCTACCCCTTGTTTCTTTACCCCATCCTGCATTAGCATTTACCGCAGCTCCCAAAGCATCTTCAAATTTTGAGAAATCGTTTGGATCGTTATTGCCGAATTTTCTTTTTGAATGCTTGCTACTTAGTCTGTCTAAGAAATATAGTGCATTGACGTCAGCTGCTACCTTGGGATCGTTTACCATTTCGGGATTTCTTACTATATCAACATTTACTCCATTTTTCTTGAGCAATTTGTTGTATTTCTCGTAGCTGCCCTTGAATGTTAGTTGATTAAATCCACGCCCTCTATATTTAGACCCGTCTCCTGGTTTATCGTTGCCATATCTTCCTCCATATACTCTGTCCCAAAAAGCATCCTCGTTTCTTTTCAATCTTGTTAATTCACTGTCGGAAAGACCTGATACTCTACTGCCGAAGATTTTTCTTATTCTTTCGTTGGAAGTATTTTTGTAGGATCTTTCGTTTTTTGGAATGTAGTTGGATTCCTTACCGATTACTGAAAGAATAGCTTTTTGTATTAATGGATTGACTATACCAAATTTATTAAGTGAATCTAGAATTAATTTAGCATTTTCTTTTTTACCTTGTCTTAAATTTCTAACATTAACCCTACCAACTACTGGAGATACCGAGGTTTGAAGTCTTAGTATTTCAGCTTCAGGAGAAAGGGATCCACTTGTAGACAAATCATCTATTTCCCCTGCCTGAGCTCCTGTTTTAACTCCCTTGAGTAAAAGGTCTAAAATTATCTCATTTGGTTTTTTAGACAAACCCTTAGAGGAAAGCTCTGATTTTTTCTTTTCTATATAGTCTATAAAATCACTCACGTTGGTTGAGGATGATTCAAAAATGCTAAAATGTTCCAAGTTTTTCATATACTTATATATTTGATCTCTACCAACTTTCTATGGTTGGATAATATTTATCTGAGTCTATGTATTGAAATTGATAAGCATGTTCCCTTATCCTGAATTCCATATTTCTAACCTTTTGGTAATGGTCCGAAAAACTGATGAACTCTCTGGATATCATGGGCCAGATAGTGTAGTTGTTGATCTCAACTTCATCGGAGGTCAGAAAATGATCTATGTCATTGATAAAAGGATTTTCTCTTAGGTGTGCTAGAGATAATGTTTTTTCGTAACACCTTGGGTGATAAATTACAAAATTAGTTGTACTTGCTTTAATTGTTGGCTTAGCCAGGTGGTCTGATATAACATTCATTTGTCCAAAGAAATAGTGATTTCCTATTATAACGTCCCAATCTTCCGGCACTTCTTTGAAAACCTTATCTAGTTTTTTATCCCATCCCTCTGCTAATTCACAATCATCTTCTAATACCATAATAGATTCCCCAAGAGATCTGCTCTTCTCCATACAGTTTAGGTGAGCTTTAAATACCCCATTTGGAGCATTTTTCTCTATCACCCCATCTACCCTTTCTACATTGAACTTCTGGAATAGTAGGTCGTTTTGAATTTTAAACCTCATCCACCTATCCTCTCTTTCCGGTAGATTGATAACAAAGACTTTGTTCGGTATTTTCTCTCGTATGAGTGGAATTTTAAATGATCCACTGACGTCTTTTATTTTAGAGAGATCTTCCTCTTTGTTATTTCTGGAAAGCGATGAAAAATATCCAGGTCCAATACTTGGTGCAAGAGGGTTATTCATTATTCATTCCAATCTGGATCCGCCCAGTCTTCGTAGGATTCGCTAAGATATGTGTCTGTTTCTTCGTGGGTTAATTCCCAGTCATATCCGTCCTTTACCCAAACTTTTTCAAGCAGGGGTATTTCTATCCTTAGTTCTACTCTAGATCCATCTATAAAACCACCTACAATATCCTCAACAACTTCCAATATTTCAACCAGATCTTCATCAGATATCTTTTTACCACTTTCGGATTCGCAGTATATTTCCAGTCGGCTGCTTTCATTTATATCTAGACAATTGACAAATAAGGATCTGACCTCGGGGTCAATAATTATTCTTTCTATGGATTTCCTTACATTGTCCAGTGTAGATACATCAAACTTTGCTTTACTTACTAGATCTATATGATATGTACAATTATCTGCCATTATTAAACTTTAGTTTTTATTGCAGTATATAACAAGTTTAGAAAATAGAATTTCCACTTATAAATCTAGAGCAAAAGGTTTTTCTGTGGTGCTTGGTTAGGCCAAATTTTTCTATAGCATCCATGTGTGCTTTAGATCCATATCCAGCGTTGCTTTCCCATAGGTATTCGGGATGTTCCCTGGAAAGTTCCTTCATAAGGTTATCTCTAGTTACCTTAGCTATAATGGAAGCAGCTGAGATTGATTGTACTTTGCTATCACCTTTAATTATACACTCAAAAGGAATTCCTCTGTGTCCAGGAAACTTGTCCCCGTCAACCAGAAGCTTTGATGGTTCCGTATTTAGATTATCTATTGCCTTTTTCATCGAAACGAAGGTTGCCTGCAATATGTTGATTCTATCTATTTCACCAGGATCCGAAGACCCAATACCGTAGCTAACAGCGTTTTCGATAATAACTTGATAAGCTTCTTCCCTTTTCTTTGGACTTAGTTTTTTACTGTCCTTTATAAGTGGGTGTGTAAAACCAGGTGGTAATATAACTGCAGCAGAAATTACAGGTCCAGATAGACACCCTCTGCCAACTTCGTCAATCCCTGCTTCCATTATTAGATATCTCCTTTTTAACTTCTGCCATTGCTTGGTCGTAAATTTCTTCTCTTGACATCCACTTGTCTTTAAGAGCCAATTCTCTTTGCTTCTGGGTTACTCTTTCAATAACTTGGTCTTTGATACCCATCTCCCAAGCTTCCATTAATAGATCTTCAATAAGGCTCATATTAGCTAAACATTTGCCATCAATGTGGCTTTTATTCCATTTTCGGGGTGAACTACATAAGCATGAAGTGCCCTTGTCGAACCCTCATACCCGTGATTGTGGTGCCATCTATCAGATCCCGACAAACTAGGCATCTGGAAAACCTTAACACCTTTATAGTCTTTTACCATCTCGTGGTGTAAGTGACCGGTGAAAAATGCTCTGTGTTTTGTCTTAGCCCAAAGGTCAGCAGCTTCATTTGCCATCATGTAAGGAAGATCCTGAAGCTTCATTCCATCTCCATGTGTAAAGCCCATCAGAGTGTTTCCATAGCTGAAGTATTGTCTGAATTTATGACATCTAATAACATTTACATCTTCACAGTCTCTATAGTAAGCCCCCAGATACTGTAACAGCACGTGAGAGAGCTTAAAATCGTGATTACCTGCAGTGAGTATAATTTCAACTTCAGCAACTTGTCTAAGCATATCTAAAAATTCTACCATTAGCTGCTGGCCTTCTACCATGATCTGTATGAAAGTCCCATCACAATCTTGAGGTGTACCTTTTGTTGTTGTTCCTCCCATGGTATCGACATGGAAAAAATCAGAACCAACGGGGACTATAATTTTCTCTATATTATACTTGATGATGTCTGGGATAAGTTCTTTTGTTTTTTGCAACAAAAGATCCCTTGCCATTTGTCTGTTATATTCTTCTCTAACCTCCCCAGACCAAGCATACTTACCATAGTGGAGATCAAATGGTGACATTACCAAAGCATGCTTATCTCCGGATGGTAATTGTAATTTTGGAACTTTGTATTTTGCAAATACGTTCTCAAGTTTTTCTGCAAGCGGGTTCAATGTCAAGCCCTTAAAAGCCCACCAGTTGTTTGCAGCATCCTTGATTAGCTTTTCTTCTTGTCTAGTGTACTTTTGGAAGAAAGAAAACTTTCTTTTCTGCAAAGCATCCTGAACCATTTCCTCCTCACCCCTTGCGAACATTTCTTCGTCTGTGAATGGCTCAGAATCGTGTGTCCATCCCATGATAGACTTAAGTGCAATAAATATGTTTCTTGGGATTTCAAAATTCCTACAAATTTCGTTTATTGTTTCCGGAGATCCATCTAGGTTAGAATACCTAGATTTCATATCTCTAATGATGGTACCAGTAAATTTGTAAGGCTTGTTCTTTATGTAGATAATGTAAAGATCTTTGGCCTCGTCAAAATAATAAGCAGCATTGTGCTTATATTTTTTGTAAGCTGTTTTTGCAAGCTCCTTTTCCTCAGATTCTTCTAATTCAACCTGGTCGTCGGTTACTTCATCTTCTAACTCAAACTTTTTTTGAATCTCCGTCTCCAGCTCTACATTATCATTTTCTTTTGGAGTTTGTAGATGGACTGATATTGCTCTACGTAAGCTGTCTATGTGGGAATCTCCTAGATCAATAGAATTCTTTGTAACTATTTCCCTCGAAATCTCCGAGTGGTTTAACCCCCTTTTATGTAATTGGATTATTTGTTCCTCAAACTTTTTTACGATTTCTCTTAAGGATAATTTGCTCATTAGTTTGTTATGATTTTGTCCCTATTGTTTAGATAGGGAATTTCTAAAATATATGACGAATTCCCAAAAAAATTTCGGCCCATCCATCTTTTTTATATACCACCAGTACAAAACCACAAAAAAAAACAGGCTCAATCTCTTGAACCTGCTTGTTATTAACCCCTGAGTTTTCTATTCTTCTTTTTCTTTAGTGATAGCTCCCACTATTTTCATAAGACCGATTTCCTTCTCTAGCTCGTTAAAGTATTCAGTAATGTATCTACATTTCTCATACTCTTCCGTAGATTCGTAGTAGTCCAACAAAGATGTACGGATCGCATCTCTCTTTTTGAGAAGCCTTGGGTGAAGTATTGCTTTCGTACCCATTGTCTCCATCCTTTGAATTGCGTTCTCGTAGATGCTTCTCTCTATCTTTTTTGGTTCCTGGTCCAATTCCATTATTTTATATTTGTGGGTCTTTCTCCTCTGTTTTTAGTACTTCAAATAAATCGTGGCATTTTTCATATTCCTCAAATTCTTCCAATATTATTAGACATTCTTTGGAGTTTTCAATCAAAATACTCTTTTGCCCGAACTTTATAATGTTCGAGTAAACACCGAGTGCCCAATTTAATTCATCTATAGTTCGAAGAGTTTTCATTATTTCCCATTCAAACTATATATTTAAATCAACTCAAAAAAGAGAATGCTTCTACTCCCTTCTGAAATGGCATTCCTGCTCTATTTGGTGCGTTGTATTCAACCATAAGTAGCCTGTCCCCGTCCTTATTTCCATAGACGTTCAAAACTTTTACGGTCATGTTTGTTGCATTTTCTCTAAGGATGTCTCCTTTTGTAACCTTTATCCCGCTTAGCATAGCGGAATTGATTAAGAAATATTCTCTTGTGTCCATTGTTCGAATTCTTTTATTAAAGTTTTAATCTCTGAGCAGGTTTCGTATCTTTCGAGATCCTCAGACCACAAAAGATAGTTATTCAGGAAAGTCCCATAATCCTCTTTCCTTATGATTATAGAATATCCATCTTCATTATCAAGTCCAGCTTCGTCTAAGTGGAATACAATTGAAAATGAATGTCTTTTCTCAACTCCTTTCTTTATCTTCTTATAAATAATTTGCCAAAAGGAGTCCTTCTCTTTAAAGGACATGTCGTCGCTGAAAATGAGATTGTCTTTTGAATCCTGCATTGTTTTTATTTTTGTAATTCTACTTCCTCCATTTTTGGAGAGAGTATACTTCCTATAAATGCTGTTATCAGATAAGGGTCCGAGTTAGATCCAGGTCTTCTATCTTCTAGATATCCTTTCCATTCTTTGGCGGTGTCTATAGGAACTCTAATAGAAGCCCCTCTATCACTTACCCCCCAGGAGAATTTATCTATACTCTGTGTCTCGTGATTACCGGTTAATCTTTGGTCGTTATCAGATCCGTAAATTCCAATGGCTTCTGCATGTCTATCTTCAAGATCACTGAGGACCATCTCGAAATAATCCTTACCACCGGTCTCCCTCATCCTTTCATCCGAGAAATTAACGTGCATACCAGATCCATTCCAATCTTCTTCTTTGCCCATTGGTTTGGGGTGATAATCTACATTAACCCTGTACTTTTCGGCGATACGATTCAAAATAAACCTTGACATCCAAAGGTCGTCTCCAGCATTTTTATTTCCCTTTGAGAATACCTGATATTCCCATTGTCCCAACATAACTTCTGCGTTGGTTCCTGTGATGTTAATACCGCAAGACAAACAAGCGTCCATGTGTTCTTCAACTATCTCCCTTCCAGCACTGTAAGGATGACCAACAGAACAATAGTATTTACCCTGTTTTTCTGGAGGATCGAAGTTCTCAAATCCGAGTGGTCTGTTTTCATTTTTATTGAACCACCTTAGTACGTACTCTTGCTCAAATCCAAACCATTGGGTTTTTTTATCAATTGAAATGTCAGATCTGGTATTTGTTTTGTGTGGGGTACCGTCAGGATTCATAACTTCACACATTACCAAATATGAAAACCCATTTCTCAATGGATCCTGATAAAGCTTTACTGGTTTTAGAATACAGTCTGAGGAACTACCTTCAGCTTGGTTTGTTGAACTACCATCGAAAGACCATTCTGGTATATCTTTAAGCTTTGGCATTACCAATGCTAGAGGATTTTCTACGTCGGCTGTACCAAAGTCCATTACCTTAACTTTAGATCTTAAGTTAGGTTCTGGATCATATCCGTCTAACCAAACGTATTCAAGTTTAATTTTCATATACTAATCTATTTTTTCAATTCCTTTTTTATATACCAGGATGTTGAAAAATTTTCGACTAATTGCTAAGAAAATTTTAGGACTGTTTTGATTGGAGGCCCTCAGCTTTTTTGCTGAAGTCTTCATATTGTATAATTTTCCCTGTAGTCCCCCTTTCTAAACCAAGGGATCCTTTCTCTGTTCCAAATGTTCTTTCGTCAAACCACTTTACAAAGTTGTCGACAGTCTTGAATTTTTCATTTGGTTGTACTATTGGTAAAGACATAATAGATATAATTTCTTTATCTTATTTATCTATAAAGAACATTTTAGCCAAAATACCAACAAGTGCGGAGAATATAATCCAGAGTGTTTTGGTCACAGTTCCTTTCCATTTGACAAGCTCAGTGTGTTCGAGAATCATTTCCTTGAATTCTTTCTCTTCTATTTCCTGGACTTCCCTGAATTTGGTATTTTCATTAACCTTGACAATAACCCCGTCATCAGGATCCAGCAATTTTTTTTTTAGGTCCGATAGATCTTTCTTCATATCGGCCTGAGATTGCCTTAGCTCCTCAATGCTCATCTGTATGACCTTTAGCTCCCCATTAGGTAGCTTGCTTTTCATAGTGGACAACTCGTCAAGAATGTCCCTCATAAGATCGGTTATCTGTTTTCCGTTATCTGCCATTTCTTTACTTTAGTTCATTCCCCAACGACCCAAAATAAAGTTATTCTATATATCAATTGTATATAAAAAGAAGCAGGACTAAATAAAGATGTGAGAAAATTTATGCCGGATTTAGGTCGACTACAGAGTCTTCCAAAACTATAAAAGAGTCTACAGTTTCTCTTGGAGTTTCTATAATAAAGAATCCGTAGCATCCCCTTTTACTCACAGAATCTTTTACAATTGTAGACCCATAGAATTTTATCAAAGCACAAACTTCAAGATGTGCTTGTGCAGAGAGTGTACGGACAGATATTTTCAACTATTCTAGTATTGCACGGGTTACGTCATCGATATGGATGACAATATACTCATCTGATTCTGTAAAATGAACTAAGACTTCCTCGGAGGTCATACTTCCTAAGAGGATTGCTTCTTTCTTCTCGAAGATGAAAGAGTTTCCTAGATGACTTGGTTCTAACTTGGATCTTCTTATCCATTTACTTTGATTTCTTACGAACTGATCCCCGTAATACTTTCTCATAGAGTCAGTTGGCTCTTTTATTCTCCTCCTTCTTTTTCCTTTTAAACTTGCCATTTAATTAAAATATCCTTTTTGTTTTAAACTATCTAAGTGTTGTATGATCTTTTCCAATTCTTGTTCCCTTTTTTCACCATGCAGTACTTTAATCAACCTCTTGTCCTTTGGTATTTTATAGAAATCCCCACTTAAGGTATCCCTTTCCACCTCGGTTTCGAAGAAGTGTTTTACTGTTTCTAACCCGTCGTTAATGTTTATGTAACTCATAGGAAGTCCACCACCTCCATATTTCCATATTAGAACATTCATGGGAGTTTCGTCTTGGAAAGGTGAGTAATGATAAACATCGACAACCTTCCACATAACATTTAAGAACTCTTCCAGTATGACAAGGAAGTTCTTACATTCCTTGTTAAATATAAATAGGTTTCCCGTCCTGTACTCATCCCTTTGTTCTAGGTTAACCTGTAGGAATTGCATCAGTGGCCATTCTAATGTTTTGGTAAGGTCGCATTCCGGCCAGCATCCTTCGAAGGGGTTTCCTCTCATAACACCATTATCGTCAGGAACCATCACAAATTCATGGGGGCCTTTTGTTGCTAAAGGAACATTTTTAATACCATCAGAATAAGAAAATATCTCATCTATATTTGGACAAGCAATGCTATCCCCATCGATATAGCAGGCCTCGTCATACCCCATGTCTATAACTTTCAGACAAGCTTCGCTTTTCCTGGTCATTACTTGGAAACTTCTCGGATTTCTTCTATTAACATAGAAATTACCATTCGAGGTGTCTTGGAAGTTTTCCCCATCCTCGTGGATCTTATAATCTATTCTATGAAATGTAACACCATCTGGCATTTCTAATCCCGAATCAGAAGGGAAATAGTTTATGCAGAATATGTTGATGTCGTAATTAGAATAGAGCTTCAAACTTTTCACCAGCCAAAGTGTAAGATAGTGATAATTTTCGGTTGTTATTGAAACATAGGATCTTCTCATTTCTTTATCTGATATAATGCTATCTCTTTTTGACTAGAATCGAACACTCTTATTATGTCATTGTTTTGGAAGTTGTTGCTAGAAATCCAATATAACAATGTACGGTCTACGCTTATACTATCCCATTTAAGTATTTGATCATAACCCCTATACAGAACTAAAGTTATATCACCCAAAGAATCCACAAGTGATTTGTAATATACCCGATCTCCATCTAATTCCCACTTTCCTATTTTTCCACCCACGAAGGGTTTAAGCAAAGAGATAATTTCAATCCTTTCATTGGTGCTGTATGATGTCACATGTGCTATAAAATCACCAGGCTCCCATAGGTTTTTATTTAGGTGAGGGAATGTATCAATCATATAAGGATTCTTTGTGGGCCAGAATCTGTTAAAAAGTTTTTCCTCTACCAAACCAATGCCATCTCTCCATCTATCTTTTTTAGAAGATATTCTTATCTGCCTCATTTCGTGATCAAACTCATTTATGTCCATCCCTTCGGGCCAATCTGGAGATTCCCATATTTCTGCCAAGAAATCGAGGGATTCCTGACAATTTTTTATTAATATCTGGGATGACATTATGTTATCCGTGTAAGGACTTCCGGTTAGATTATTATCAGGGGCTCCTCCTCCTTTGGGGAGTATAATAAACTTATCTTCCTGTATGAAAGACTCTAATTTAATAGAGGGGTTCATAATTAAGCAATCACAGTCAATGAAGAAAAACCATTCAGATTCCCCCTTTTCTATAAGTTGCCTAAGGACCTTTATCTTTCCCCATTGAGGATTTCTCCCTTCTAGAAAATCATCGTCTATCCGGAATCCTATGTGGTTATATCCATTCAATTGACAATAATCCTTAAAATTACTGTTTATTGTATGATCAGCCATTCTAGAATATCCCTCATCATACATAGATACAACAGATATGTTTACACCTCTATCAAAGATAAAATTTTCTAAAATATCTGAGGTCAATTTGTAACCCAATGAGATGAGTCTGTTTTTCAGTTTATTAAAATCCTCACTTGCATCATGCGCATAATGACCTTCACAATACTCAAATGCTATCTTATCAGGTAATACTTTTCCATAATCTAGCAATGAGTTTATTATCTCAATATCAATACCCTCTAAATCTGTTTTAAATATGCCAATCTCCGTAATTGAATATTCTTCTATAATTTCACCTATAGTAACAGTCCTAACTCGTATCTCCTCATATAGATGTTGTAGGTTTCTTTCTTCCAACTCTCTTAATACAAATGGGTGTGGAGAACCCAACCTTGAACAGGCTCTTAACCAATTCGGGAGATTATAATCATTTACCTTTTTTTCGGGTAGGGTGTAAATGATGTCTTCCCCACTAGAGCTTGAAACAACCGCATTTAGCTTCTTTACATTTGCTCTATTTGGTAGTCGATCAAGATACTCTGGAATAGCTTCTATGCTCAGTCCACTTTCTTCATCCTTGCATGATTGGAGTAGGGTGGTGAAATCACACGTTCCTATTTCTATAAAATCATATCTCATCTAGATGTTTTTTTGTTTTATGATTGCCTTTTGGCTGTTAAAACAATGGAAAGAAACTATGTGCATTGCATAGTAGCCCGGAACTACATTTTCCCAAGACGGGTCTCTCTTTTTCATTTGGTCTATAACCCACATTACCTTCCTGCAAGCAAGGTAAATGTCATCTCTAAAATGTCTCATGATGTCACAAGATCTTATGAAATAAGATATGTGTAGAAAATCTCCCCTCCTCATGAAATGATATCCAATAGTACATGGAACTCTTTCATTGTGGTGAGCTCCAGTATCCTCTGGAAACCAAATGGGAAGAAATGCTTGCCTAGTAAATGGCTCTCTTTCTAAAAGATCTAAGACATCATTTAAATCTCCGTATTCATATCTTATACCCTTTAAGACCTGCTTGGTTAGTTTGCCAGTGGAGTTATTTATTGGTGCTTTTTTTGGCCAGATTCTTTCGGGGTAAGTGTGGGAGAACTTTTCTTCCTTCTTAAATTCGCTATTTTTGTTCTGGTTAAAAGGCCACCATTCATTAGAAGGTGGAGGATTGAGTGGCAATCCACCAACTCTTTCATCTAAATGATCATCTGCCCAGGGTAGATTTGGTTTTACTTCTTCAACAAGCTCTTCTACAGTGTGTGGAATAAACATTTGGAAAGAGTGGTTCATTACTTCCCACATGTCATCCGGGGATACTACACCTTGCCACCTTTCGGTTTTTACGACATATCCATAATTATAAAGTCTTTCTTTTGACCACTCGATTGCTTCTGAAGGCTTGTAAAATGTTTTCATTAATTCTGTTATAGATCTCTTTATATTCGTATTTTATTTATGTTTCTCTTTTTTATCTAAACCTCAAAGATTTGGTTTATCTCATTTTTTTTGTGTGGCTCTATGTTGGTTAATTCACCAAGAGGTTTGATATAGAATTCAGAAACTGATACAGTTTCATAGTGGATAAATCCATTACTGAATATTATCTCCTCCGATAGTCTCCTTTCCTCAGGATCTAAATATTGAACTGAGATTATCTCGGTTCCCCACCTCTCGGGGGAAAATCCTTTCAAGACACGGGATGGAAATTCTGTTTGTTTTATTAAGAATATTTTGATCTGAGGAACGTTGGTTTTCTCTAGAAACCCATCTACGGTATTTTCATCATCTTTCTCGCAATCTATTAATTTTGCAAGCCTCCTAAATATTCTTAACTTGTTGTATTTTTCCTCGTCTGGCTGAAGACATAATATCCTCCAATTTCTATCTTCAAACTCAAAAAGGTGGTTTTCAAAAGACCAATCTTCTGAAGCTCCATATTCTAAACCACCATATCTATGTTTTACAGGATCTATTAATTCTATTAGTCTATCACAAATAAGTTTTTCGGACATAAAAAAAGCAAGTTTACCTTTATACAGTAAACTTGCTTTATGTTTTCAGATATTTTTATTTAATTACAAGATTCTATCTCGTAATCTCTAAAAGTAGGCTTGGATGGTTTTTCATTTGGAAAATAGTAGCAAGAATGAATCTTTCCGTCGAGATATATTTTCTTCGTGAATCCACTAGGAATTGTTGCCCCTGTCGGAAGTACTTCAGAATTGATGTAATGGACTGTGATTGTTATAAATACCTCACCTTCATTTGCAAGATCCCTCTCATAAGCTTCAAGTAACCTCCAGTGAATCCTATTCAAGTCTTGGTGCTGCAGAGCACAGTTTAAGTAAGAAAAGGTTTTCTTTAACATCTCTTTGGTGCAATTGAAAGCTGCTGCCGGTGCCATGTGTCCCTTATCCCACACATTTGCTTTATAGTCGTTGTTATCTGAGGTGTGGATTGAATCGTTCTTATAGAAATCCATTCCCTTTCTAGATGCGCTACCATCAGGACAAAGTACCTTGTATTGTACATTTAGTGGCTGCTCTAAAGCTTCAGAGTAAAGTACTGTGTAGATACCAGCATCAATTCTCAGAGTGTCATTCTGGGAAAAAACTAATGTTGGCAAAAACAACAGAAGGAGTAAAAATTTCCTCATTCTCAATTTTTTTTCCTTTATATATTATTTCTGAGATTAAGTCTTTCTAATGACTATATTATTTATTACAAGAATATGGATTCCATTATTATAAAAACTATTTATGGCATCCGAAGGAGATTCAACCACAGGTTCTCCTCTTCCGTTGAATGATGTATTGAGTAAAAGAGGAATCCCAGACTTATCATAAAACTTGGAAATTAAGTCGTGATATTTCTCATTCATTTCTCTAGTTACTGATTGATATCTTGAGGTAAAGTCTATATGGGTTACTGCAGGAATTCTTTCCCTCCACTCTGGCTTTACCTTGGTTGTGATAAGCATATATGGAGAAAAACAATCAAGATCAAATATTTCTTTCCTGTGTTCCTCTAATACAGATGGAGCGAAAGGTCTATACCACTCCCGGTTTTTTATTTCCGAATTTATGTATCTCTCAGCCCACTTTGAAGATGGGTTGGCCAGGATAGATCTATTCCCAAGAGCTCTTGGACCCGTTTCACTCCCACCTTGGAACCAAGCTACAACTTTGTTTTCCATTAGTTCATCGCTCACTACATCCAGAAGATCTTCCCAAATTGGGTATTCTTGGAAAGACAAATTTGATATAGCAGTTCCCCAAAAATCTTTCAATACCTCTTCGTTTGTGTATGTTTTGCCAAGATATGGTTTCAGATAATTACCTTTGGGTAGATTCTGACCATACCAGGCACACCCCAGTGGTATACCGCTGTCATCAGCTGACGGAACATAATATTTGTTCTCGAATAGATCTGACTTCTCTATGAGTTCGTTCGAATTACAGTTTAGAAAGGATCCACCAGATACACAAAGATTTTCTGAATTAGTAATCTCTTTTGATTTTTCAGTGAAAAACATAAGTAACCTTTCTTGCTCCCTCTGATAAACCCCGGCGGCGTTAGATTTTGTCTGGAAGTCTGAGAGATAGCTAACATCAGGGTCTATGAAACCATGAGGAATATAGACATCATTTTCCAAAAATTCTACGAAATCCGGGTGTTTTCCAACATATTCGGGATCAGCATATGAGGCAAGACCCATCAATTTCCCAGCTTGCCAATTGTTTTTGTCTGCTTCATAAACAAGCTGCATTGCGCCAGTCCCATATAAAATACCAACAGAAACCCCACCACCCTTATAACCTTCATCGGATAGTTTAATCCACTTTTTATATTTTTCTTCATACCCACCATCTTTGAAATGATAGATAGTTACCGCTTCTGCCAACCTGACATTAGGTTCTAACGAATCTGGATCTTTAGTAAACCAATCATTAGCTCTTGAACCCGGTGCTACTTCACTACCAGAAGCATCAACTACTAAAACAGCAGACTCTTCAAAGCCAGAACTGTAAAAAGTGCTGTAAGCATGTGCTAAATGATGTGGTATAAATTCAAGCTTATTACCTGATATACCTGTTATTTCTTCGAATTGCTTACTATAATCATCGGGAAGTTCCGTGGTAGTATAAATGAATCTATCAATGTCGGAAAAGCTAATACCTGCATTCTCCACACAATATCTAATTGAAAGCTCCGGGAGTTGATATTTATAAGCTCCGTCATTTTTAATTCTGCTTAATCTTTCTTCAGTAATTCCTATCAACACTTCTCCGTCCCTGATGAGGACAGATCCCATGTCGTGACCAACTGATATTCCCAGTGAAATCATATTTTTATTTAACTTTTATGCCGTATGTACCTTCAAGCCAAGCCATTTCGACCTCAGCATTTCTCCTGTCTATTTTTGCTACAGACATAATTGAATTTACACCAAACTCAACCCATTCTAAATAGTCGTTTTTGCTTAGTGAATGTTTATAAAACCAATACGGATCTCTTTCAGCCCTTTCTCTACTCAGACCAGTGTATAGAAGGTGTCTTTCTTTCAATAAGGATATTACCTTTTCTTGACTTTTGGCGTCTATTTTCATCTTGTCTTTGAAATTAAAATGTTTTAATCAATCTCTTTGCAGTTGAATAGTTTGTCGCTAAAGGGATATTGTGATGATCACATATCCTCATTAACATCTGTACATCAGGTTCGTGAGGATGTTTCCCCAATGGATCCCTAAAAAAGATTATCAGATCTATTTCATTCTGAGATGTCATTGCAGCAATCTGTGCATCACCCCCATGGGGACCAGATAACAATTTTTCCACATCCAGTCCTGCCTGTTCAACATGTGTCCCAGTCGTTCCAGTCGCAACCAGTTCCACGTCTTTCCTCTTAAAGAATTCCAGATTGTGCATAATGAAAGAAACCATGGATGCTTTCTTTCCGTCGTGTGCTATTATCGCTATTTTCATTGTTGTGAATCTCCTCTCCAGACTCTATACGAGTCGGAATCAAAATGTTCTGTTGAAACCTCATAAACCACTCCGTCCTTCAATGCTTCCAGCTGGTGTGGTTGACCAGGTCTTTGTCTTACTGAATCCCCCACTTTAAGTACCTGCTCATTAACTTCTGCAGTTTCTGTGTCTATCCATCTGTAAATGAATTCACCCTCCTGAACGTACCAGGTCTCGTCCTTTATCATATGGTAATGCATCGAAAATTTCGCACCACTCTTAAAGCAAAGAAGTTTTCCACAATAGAGTTCATTATTCTCGAATATAATTTCGTGTCCCCAACCTTTGGGAACATTGCAGCTTGGACATTCGACTGCGTTTATAACTTTAGGTTTTTCCATCATCTATTTCGTAATTAAGCTATCTAACATATCCATGTACCTAGGAAGTATTCTAACGCTAGCCTCTTCATAATCCATAAACTTAGCATCGTTGATTTCTTCAATCTGTAGCATTGACTGTGGAAGTATTTCTTTTTTTAAACCTATTTCTTCCAGAGAATCTATGTAGCATTCAAAAATATAAACGGTTTTAAAAACCTTTTTACCCCTCGTATAGTGTATAATATGCTTTTTTCCTAATTGGTGTGGAAATATTTTTATACCTACCTCCTCATATGTTTCTCTACAAGCTGCTTCTACAGCATCCTCTCCTTTTTCTATATGTCCCTTTGGTGGCATATAACTTCCAAACCACTTGCTGTTCGAGCTATGACAAAGTAGTATTTTGTTGTCACATACTATAGCAATTCCAGAGGACTCTTCTATCTTTCCCATTTCAAATTCTTTTACTTTATTTATCTAGGGAATCAAGAATTTGATACCGCTCTGCCCTTCATTTTTTCCCAGTCTTTCTCCGGTCTGACTTCAAGATTAGTTTTCCAACCTCCCTCGATGGAGTTCATCTTCAAGCCGTTTGATTCCGCAAATTTCAATATAGCATTCACATCTTTCGGAAAGCATGTTCCACCATACCCTAAACTTCCGTCAGGACCGGGAACATGCAAATGTGAATCTCCGATTCTACCATCAGAAGCAAATCCATTTAAGGCATCTTCCCAATTAACACCTATTTCATTTCCAAGTCTATAGAATTCATTCATTATTGAAACCTTTGTAGCAAAGAATGTGTTATTCATGTACTTTGTATACTCTGCTGTCTTACTGTCAGTAAGAATGAAATTTCTATTCATGAACCTGTCCTCGAAGAGAGATTTTACCCTTTCTGTTAACCTATGATCTCCACCTAAGATTATCCTTGCCTGCGTTAACATATCTAGCTTAGCAGTTCTTTCAGTTAAGAATTCCGGGGAAAAAATTATCGCAAAATCTGGATATTTGTCTCCCATCAATTCAGTTGTTCCTGGGAGGACAGTTGATTTGATTATGAATATCTGATCTACACTTGGAGATATAGTCCCAAAGAAGTTTTCGATGAATGAAAGGTCTTGTGTACCGTCCATCCTCATTGGTGTTGGTAAACAAACAAAGATAAATTCTTGCTCCAATGTTTCCTCCAAAGTGTGAGTTGCTTTAAGAGGGTCAATATCATATATTCTCACGTCAGCAATGGGAGAAAAAGCAAACGCCTGCGCTTCACCAACGAACCCGTTTCCTATAATACCTACTTTTTTCTTTTTCATAATAATGGTTTCAATTTTTGTGCCTCCTCTTGGAGGTTCTTTTTATAGTGTTTTATCCTTTCGTTTATTCCAAATTTTGGAGACCATCCTGGTAAAATTTTTTCTGTATCGGCACAGGTAAAAAATTGATATCCTTCTGGGATAGCTGAATGGTCAGTAAATGTGTATGGTATATTTAGAATATCCATAAATACCTCAAACCCAATTGGTGTTGTTGTTCCAATATCAAAGGTTCCTGTTGAACCTATTTCCATTGCGTGTATGTTTGCGTTCACGATGTCGTCGACATGAATAAAGTCTCTCCTGGGATTTCCTGGAAAAAGTTCCATATACTCTATTGATTTCTCAATGTGGTATTTTTTAAAAGCCTGATAAGCTACAGAAGCCATCCGACCCTTTCTATCTTCGCCAGGACCAAAAACATTGAAGTACCTTAAAGAAATTGAATTCTCATAGGTGTTAACGTATTTCTCTCCAGCATATTTTGACCATGCATACAAGTTAGCTGGCAATTTTCCATTAGTGCCGTAGTTAGCAGCAGAAGAAGAATAAACTATCCTTTTTCCATATTTATTACAGAGATCACACAACTTCCTTGTAAATTCAAAGTTGAGATGAAGCATGTAATTTACATCCTTTTCCAGTGTGTCTGAGCAGGCACCCACATGGAAAACACCATCAATACCTTTATCGAATATACTGATAAGGTGAGGTTCGCACTCAGAAGACATAGCATCATCTATTTCAAATCCAATTACAATATGTCCTTTGGATGTTAGAAGATCCTTGAGTCTTTTACCTATAAACCCCCGATGACCGGTTACTAAATAAGTTGACATAGATTAATTTTAATATTATCTATATCGGAGTAAACCTAAAAAATTTCGTGGTGTTTGTAATTTTACCAATCCAATGTATCTGGATCAATCTCTACGTCGTCATTATAATTATAAGCGCCCATCGTAAATTCATATTTCTCATCAAAGGTAGTTGCGCTCACAAAGCCATCTCCTGCACGATCACCATAGCCTCCATCAAAGTCATCAAAGAAAATAACCTCGTTTTTACCGTCGGGTCTCATAATTTCGAACCAGTGTGTGTCGGAAGGGATTTTGTAATTCTGACTGTCAATATTATTCCAACTAAGATAGTGGTCAAACCATCCCTTTTCTTTATGATACTTTTTGATAAGATCTATAATCTCATCTCTATCATCAACATGACTAAGGGTCCTTATGACTTTTACCCCTCTGTTATGCTTTTGCTTTGGCCACCTAGAATATTTTCCCCTAGGAAAATTACTGAATGATTCAAAAATATCTACATATTTCATTGCCATATATATTTAATGGCAGGAATGTTATTACACATATTTTCTGATTAAAAATCTCGATTCGGATTTTATAACAAAAACCTCAATATTTTATCTTTTACTCCGCTTTGCTTGATTCCTTCCCAATCTCGTGGTGTCCAAACAAAGTTTTCTAGTCCCCAATCCTCCCGGTCAAATGGACCGTAGCTACTTGCTTCAACATGGATTCCCATATGTAAGTCGTCAATTGCGACCCAATGAGTAACTTCAGGATGGTCTCTTAACCATCTCTTAATTTCAAAGTGTCTTTGCTGCTCAAGGTCTTCGTGTCTATTCCAAGGGAACTCACCATGGTCTTTGATAAAACCATCAACTAACCAATCCTTAAAATGAAACTTTTCGGTAACATCAATCGGTCGCTTAATAATACCCTGAGACTCGTAGTAATCACCAAGCTCTTCCAGGTTTGCATGAAATCTCCAATCTGATGATACTACTATCTCCGCTCCTGTTTCATCTAAGATTTTATTTAATACATTAACTGACTTTTGGTCAAAGTTATCAAAACGATATTCAAGCGGGATTTCTCTTCCACGCATGGATAATTTCATTCCACCCCACTTCTTTTGTTTCTTGTGGCGTGAACCCCAATTATTTGCTAAACAAATAACCCCATCATTATCTAAGAATATTACTTTCACTATATTTCAAAAGTATCTCCCTGCAAATCCTGTCCCTCTTTGGGATCAATTTGCTCACTAAGATAATCACAGAAGTAATTACTACAGGTCTTTGGCCTTATGTCGTGAACAGTACAAAATTTGAGTGCTGTGTTGTAGAAAATACAAGGGAGCTTTGGGTGATGAAAGTTTACCCTTAGAGCTGGATAATTTTCGGGGTTTTGCCAAGTACTTTTGTCTGGGAAAATTTGGCTACCTGCTTCAAAATCTATAAAAATATCCTCATATCTAATGCTTCTGCCAAGATGACTTTGGAGTCTTTCAATGAATTCATCAGTATCTGTTATTTTTCCAATGATATAATCTCTATCTTCAATAGAACAACAGCTTCCGTCATATCCATCTATCCCGAAGCATTTATTAGAACAGATATCACAAATTGAACTACCCATTATAATTTTAATTCTCCCAGGTTGACCCTACTGTCCAACATCTTGTGTAGCAAGAATTCACCGCTGGGATTAACTTTCAACACAGCGTTTTCTATGTTTGGGTTTTTCTCGTTACCAAATCTACCATCCATTTCAAAAAGAACATATACGTCTTCACCTATTGAGCACGACAACTCTTTAATGCTATCTATAGATTCAGTAACGTCTAAGTCACCAAACCATATTTTTTTCCCACCAGCAAAAAGATTTGCGTTGAATATAACAATATGATCTGGGAATGCTCTAGCGTAAGAGCTTTTGCTTGCTGAGATCATTTTCCCGGGATATCCAAGAATATCTTGGGCTACTTCAGAATATAAATTTTCCATTGGTATTTTTTTATTTTATAGCATACCTAGATTTTAGTTTCCACTATGAATGCTAGAAATGAAATCCGAATCCACTGATTTAAGAAATTCTACATAGAGATTAATGGCGCTTTGAACGTCTTTTTTGTGAGCCATCTCAACGGTTGTATGCATATATTTTAAAGGAGTTGCTAATATAGCAGTTGGAATGTTTTCCAAGAAAAATGCCATAGTATCATTTCCATAAGACCCAACTGTAAGCTGTAGGGGGATGCCATTATCTTTAGCTACTTCTCTAAGCTTAGCATTGATCTTGCGGTGGTTCTGTGCAGTGTATTCAACACATGGCCCCTTCCCACCTTTGACGTCTCCATCTTTTGCTTTTTCTATTCTAGGTGTGTTTGTATTATGACAAACATCATGAACTAGAGCAAGATCAGCATTGAGCTTTTTTGCAACCATTTTTGCACCATACAAGCCAACCTCTTCTTGCACTGAATTAACAACTATCAGATTAAATGGGAGATCTATTTTATCTTCACGGATTCTTCTCGCAACCTCAGCAATAATATATCCTCCTATTTTATTATCCAGTGATCTTCCTACCCAATAATCTCCAATCTCTCTAAGTTTATCGTTGAACGTCACGAGACACCCAACTTCTATTTCTGCGGATAATACATCATCCTTGTCTTTCATTCCAACGTCTATCCAAAGATCGTGTTGGTCTGGACCCTCCTCAACATAACTTTTCCTTGTGTGTATTGCTGGCCATCCAAAAACTCCGGGGATTTTTAAACCTGTATGTGTATGTATAATCACGTCCTTAGAAGGGGCTATCATATTGTCAGATCCTCCATGTCTCTTGACCCTGATATATCCCTCGTCCTCTATATGAGTTACTATCCAGGCAATTTCATCGCAGTGTGCTTCTATAACAATGTTGGGACTGTTGGGATTTCTAAGTTTTCCATCTCTTGAATATAATGTTGCAACAGCAGTTCCGTATGGATCCGTTGTAACCTCGTCTACATATTTCTTTATCTCCTGAACCCATATTTTTTGTCCTTCAGACTCTTGTGCAACCGGTGCGTATGCATTTAAATATCTGTAGATAAATGGGATTTCTGCAAGTTTATCTTCCATGTTTATTTTAATTTCTATAATGTTTTGGTTTCTGTATCTGGCATTATACCGGAAAGGTATTCTTTTGGTCCAAGAATTATTTTTTCACAATTTTTCTGTGATGACATTTCATCAATCCAACCATCCCAATATTCATCGAGGAGTTTTATAAAAGACTCTGGGTTACCGCGGAGCTTAAATCTATTAATATATTCTTCCTTAATAGATCTCTCAGGGTAAACGAGAACAAATGGTATCTCGTGATAATCCAAAGCATCTCTAAGTGTTTTGTGGGAAGATACTAGAATAAAATCAACTTCAGGATCCTCTATTTTTTCCTTAATGTGCTGAATATAATTTTCCGGGAAGTTTTCCTTATCAAAATCAGAGCTATCTAGGTCAATTACATTAAGTCCGGAAATCTCGCTATAGGTAGATTTTCCAGTCCCCGGAAAAGCTGAATAAACTTTTATCTTAAACTCATTTTTGTTACCTTCGTCATCATAAAGTCCCATTTCTTGGTCCAACCTCATCATTTCGGTAAGAGCTTTTTCCCTCAGATTCTTTTCTTCAATTTCTCCGTCTCTTGCTATTCTAACAGCATTCAAAAGGATTTCACGAAGATTGTTGAATTCTATTTCGGTGTGTGGAGAGTTATAGCATTCAAATTCAATCCTATCGACAGAATTATCCCGAAGACCTACGACATGATAGTCATCCATCTTCTTTTGCAAATCTTCAAAAGCTATTTCCTCTATTTTTTTGGAATCAATGGATCCAAGAGGAAACCTAACTACCAATATTGGTTTTGTTATTTTCTTTTTTGACATATTTTAAGATTTAGTCCATATCTTCTTTCGAAGGGTGGTTGTTTGGTCTTCCCATGAAGTCAGTTCTTTTACCCTCCCTTTCTTTGTCGTGTCCGCATTTAAAAAAAGAGGATATAACAGCTAAAACAGTAAAAGCACACATTATAAGTAAACCAAGTAGTTCAATTTCAATCATTCTTAATTCTATTTCTTTTTAGTAACTCCACTCTAGAGATTGCCTCTAGATTTTCTGGAGAATCATTATACTTATCACCATCTATATGATATATGACATATCCGTCGGGGATGGGACCAAAATTTTCTTCATAGACCAACTTAGGTCTTCTTTTTCTTTTACCCACTCCATCCCAATAATGGACGCAGTCGTTTTTTGGTTTTTGCACACCACCCTTCCAGCTAACGTGGGATTCACCCCGGTGAGATTCACCCTCTTTAAAGGTAGTCTCCGGACTTGGACAAAATCCCTTCCTGCCCTTATTCCACGGTGTTTGTCCTTTCACAAATTGTCCTTTATTATTTCTCATATTTTATTAGTAGCCCCGCCAGGAATCGAACCTGGATCAAAAGTTTAGGAAACTCCCATTCTATCCGTTGAACTACGGGGCCTTTTTATCTAAAAACTCTCTTTAACAATTTCTGGTATTTCAATTAAACCACTTGATTCAGCCAATGTCGATTTGAAATGATTTACAAGCTCTTCTTCCGAAAAAATCTTATTGTGTGGTGCAAATGCTGACTGCCATGGATTAATAGAAAGATTTTGGTATCCTTTTTTCTTTTTGTTGTGGAGATTTAAATCGAAATAGTGCAAATGTAAAAGATACAGACCATCTTCGTGATTTGGTTTTTCAGTTTCGTTTATTCTGTGTGGATTTCCTTCTTCATCCTCGAAATAAATATTATCATATTTACATTCGTGAAATCCAGGGTTCCAACCCATAGGTACTTTGGAAATTAGAGTCTTATCATATCCCCGGTCTTTTAGCATATATTTTCTCTGCAATAGAATTGGTTTATTAAGATCTATAGGATCCTCCTCATCAATATTATGATAAACATTATATCCATGGGTCGTAAAAAATCTTTTCTCAGATCCACTAATGGAAGCTAGAAAATCACCTAGAGTTCTTCCATCTTTGGGAACTATAAATTCATCAACATCCGTGTATATTACATATTCATACATTTCAATAAGTTCTTCGTGCAAAGAATTCACCCGATTTGCTATTGAAGCATAATCTAAAGAGTACTCAAGGTGTAGAGGAATTATGTTACACTCCAGATTTTCTGTACTACCGTCTATAGAATCATTATCCAAAACATAAATATCCTTCATCGGGATGTGCTTTGAATAATATCCAATCCACAGTGGTAAAAAGTGAGATTCATTTTTGACACATGTTATAATAGCGAATTCTCCTTTCACGTGATTAGATATAAGATTTTCTAAATAATTCTATAACATCTTTTGCGTCATCCACAGCATCGTGGGTTACAACATTATCCAAGCCAGCTCTTTCTTTGCAGAGACTAAGACCTGGAAGCGAATCATCGTTTTTCCAATCTGTAAATAATACACTTGGATCTAAAACCCTTTGTCTAATTCTCACTAGTTGCTTCCATCTAGGAAGTCTAACTAAAAACTTCATATCAAAAGTAGCAAAGTTTTTCCCGGCTGCTGATATAGTAATCGGTCTTGTCTTATTAGTAATTGCTGGTAGCATTTTCCCATTTCTCCTCGTAACATAACCGCCAGACCCAGGATCGTTCAGTTCAATAAAATCATTCTCTGCTAACCAGT
>Ga0209138_1000132_pt1 | contig 73376 bp, 67 predicted proteins | sample SaaInl3SG_22_DNA_FD_184645 | JGI IMG/M metagenome (GOLD analysis project Ga0209138, IMG submission 184645) | Marine microbial communities from expanding oxygen minimum zones in the Saanich Inlet - ESP_153SG_22_DNA (SPAdes) (version 2) | ecosystem: Environmental > Aquatic > Marine > Intertidal...
AGTCTGGGCACAGAGTCCTTGGATTCTTCCTTTGTGTTTATTTCTGAGGTATCAGTTTGGATTCCCTTATATGCTCTTCTGGTGTTTTTGCTGTTTAAAAAGTTCCCAACGGGAGATGCACTATTTTACTTGGCTTTAGTTATAGTGGGTGTCATTCTTACTGACCAAATATCGGTTCATGCCTTTAAAGAGGTTTTTCAAAGACCTAGACCATGTCATCAAGATCATTTGATAGGAACCTTACGCATTGTTGATGGGTGTGGTGGGGCCTATGGATTTGTTTCTTCACATGCCGCCAATACATTTGGTTTAGCCACCCTTATGGGTAAAATATTCAAAACCAAATGGCCCATAATGCCTACTCTATTATTGATTTGGGCTTCCGTGGTTAGCTATTCAAGAATTTATCTAGGGGTCCATTTTCCAGGAGATATTCTAGGAGGAGCTATCCTGGGAATGGCAATTGGAAACGTATTGTTTACAGTGGCTCAAAGACGACTTCAAAAAGCACAAGAATAGTTTAATCTATTGAGGCTGTAATTTCTTAGCTTCTTCCAAAACTTCTTCTAGAACGTCAATATTCCACTCCTGATCATAGGGAAAAAACAAGCTAGCGACCCATTTTCTTCCTGTTTTTAGAAGGTGGGGAGAACTAAGGTTTTGGCCTTTGTGAAAGCCTAAGTCAATCCCATTCTCTTTAGAGTTCAGATAGCAAAGAGGTTTGCGCATGTAAAAATAAGGTATGCCGTATTTTAGATATAGGTCAGCCTCGGGTACTCTTTCCGCAATACATTGTATAAGTGCAATGACTACTTCTCTTTTTTGATTGGGGAGATTTTGGATGTAGAGGTCTACGGGTTTCATTCTTGGATGCGGAATCTATCTCATTAATAAAACCGTTCCTTGCTTTTGAACAATTTCAAAATTTTGATCAATGACATTGACTACATAGGTATAGACTCCAACGGGAGCTTGATTCCCTACGTTTTCTATGTTTCCATTCCAGCCAATATAGGCATCACTGGTTTTAAATACCCGTTCTCCCCAGCGGTTCAGTACCACTAGTTCGTATTCTTCATACCCGGTAACAATGGGCCTGAAAATCTCGTTAATGCCGTCTCCGTCTGGAGAAAAGGCATTGGGTACAAATATTTGAGACAAGGGCTGTATCAAAACTTCGGCGGAAGCCGTATCACTGCAATTAAAGTCGTTAATAACCACGAGGTTTACGGTATAGGTTCCCGTGTCTTGATAGGTGTGTTTTATGGTTTCTAGGTTTTCATAAACACGGCCATCCCCAGTAAGAATAATTAGTTGCGAATAGCCTGGGGGACTTAGGTTGACAATATCTACCTGAGCTTCGTATATATCCGTGATTAATGGAGTCACGGAAACGGCAGCCACAGGGGTAGGATTTACGGTAATGGGAGTAGGGTATACTACAATTTGTGTGTCTTTACAGCCGGTAACCGTTTCTAATCTTCCGGTTAAGTTATAGACCCCTGGTTGGGTATAGGTATGGGTAGTAAGGGTATCAAACAAACCTCCATCCCCAAAATTCCAAGTGATATTTGCAGGTGTGCTAAAGGTACTTAGGTCATCAACTGACAGCGTAAAAGGAACACATCCTGTGGTCTGTGAGGGTTCAAAATCTAAAACGGGTCGGTTGAATAGTACCAAAGAGTCCGTGGATTCTGCACTGCACAGATTAAAGTTTAGGGAGAGCGTGACCACATGAGGTCCCGTATTGTTAAAGGTTACGGGTGGGGGCATTCTCCCTATATAGTTCTGAATATTGGCATCGGTTCCAAAATCCCATTCATAGATGGTTCCTGGTGGATGGGTGTCATCGGGATAAAAGTTTATGGCGTTTACATCCAAACAAAGATCACCCCAATAGGAAAAGGAAGGATCCAGGTTGTCATAGACTTCAAAAAGAGTAGTATTGGTATCTGCACACGGGAAATTTGGATTGGCAATTAAGGTGATCACATAGACCCCAGTGTCCGGAAAAGTAAATGTTGGATTTTGAAGATTGCTGGTATCTGTTGTCACGCCGCTAACCCCAAAATCCCAGTGGTAATTGGTAGCACTCGTCGATAGGTTCTGGAAGGTAATGGTCCTACCCGCACAATAGGTATTGGGTACGTTGATTTGAGCATTTATTGCACTGGAAGTATTAATAATACACGGAGATACGGTGAACTGATAATCTCTTCTAAGGGTGCTTAGTAATTGCCCGTTTCGGTATTCAGAAACACAAATAGAAATCACATAAACCCCTTGAACGTTGGGAGTTCCAGAGAGAACACCTGTATTGGGATCAATGGCAACAGAAGGAGAAGAACTCAGAGGATACGTTGCAGAGAAGCCTGCAGAAAAGGGCACTGCAGAGTAGGGTGGTGCAAGGGCAGGGTCCGGAGCGGGAGAATTTCCGGCTCCCATATTTCCATTTTGACCTCCTCCATTTAGGGGGCTGCACAGCTCGTAAAACAAGGAGTCGCCATCAGGTTCTGTAGCCGTCAAAGCCAGACTAAGCGGCTCATTTAGACAGAGAACTATAGGAGGTCTACCATTAAATCGAGGACTGGAATTACATCCTATATCATTTGGAGGGATGGAAATGGTGTAGGTATTTCCGTAGGTATTTGGGGAGGTGATATTGTCAATTGTAGAATTTCTGCAACATCTTTGGTGGGCAATCACATATCCATTTGGATCGGGAGCAAGCGTGGTCTGTAGCTTATAAATGGCATACTCTGTACAAATATTAGGAGGTGCAGAAAGGCAAGGATTATTTATGGTTGCAGGGATACTTGCGGTAGAGGTGTAGGCCACATAGTAGTTGTTAAAAAAAGTGCCGTCCCCCTTGTAGATCGTAACCACTGCAGAAGGGTCAAAGGGAGCCCCCGAAGAATTGCAATCGCGGTACACAATTAAGGTGATCTCGTACAGGTTGGCTCCAATACAATCATAGTACATTTCTCCTCCAACTAGATGAAGTGCATTGGACCCAAAGGGGACCAAGAGTAAGGGAAATAATAATTCGAGTAGCCTTGCTTTCATAGAATGGGAGAACGTCCTATGGAATATAACGAAAAAAAAGACAAAAAGATTAGTTCTGGAATGAAATTCAGGTAGTTACCCTAAAACCATTTGATCCCAGGTCAAAACCGTTGGGTAGCCTTTACTTGGAAAATAAGTGAGCGCTTCTTTTCGGGTAACCAAAACAAAATCGCCTCCCCAAGCCCCCAGACTCTTCACACATCCTGTATAGTCTGCAAACAGTGAATTTTTTATCGTTGTCTTTCCTAGACACTGTGAGAGGACTTCTTCGTGCTTGACAATAACCCTTTCAAGTTCCTGAATAGATGTAGCAGAAAGCCAATTCTGAGTTGATTGGTTGATGGAGTCAAGGAGGTGCTTTTCTATACTTGAATTTTGCAAGAAAGACTTGACATCCTGGGCGCTATCCTGTTTTTGGTTGAGGTGAACAAAAAACAAATCGTCCGCAAAGGGTGGGTCATAGACAAGGGGTTTTAATGAATGTCCCTTTTGGGTAAGTTGATATATTCCTGCTGACTTTGTCTGGGCAATGGCCACGTCATACCCACTTCCTCTGGAGGTTTTAAAGTGCAGTTTCATAGGATCAACACCAAGCCATTGTCCCACCAAGGAAGTCATGGTGGAGCTGCTCCCAAGTCCCCATTCTCTTTCAAATTCTAAATAAAATATTGCTTTTTGACCTACCCATGAATTTCCTCCCAAAGCCATCGATGCTCTTAGGATGGAACGGATTCCCTCAGCTATTTTGGAATCGGTAGACTCTAGGCATTCTCCTTTTGAGGTAAAGATACCAGAAAACCAAATTTGGTTGTTAAGGTCGTAACTAATCCATTCTAAATGATTGGAATCTATTTTTTTGGTTTGGAGTCTTTGTCCCCGAGTGGTGGGTACCGTAAGGCTCTTTACTCCTTTGAGTATCAAATATTCTCCGGTCAGCAAAAGTTTACCGTGAGCGTAGTAGTCCATGGCCTTTTTGGGGCTATTTCTTGTTGTAGATTTCCTTTGGATTCTCTATTCCTCGTATTTCGCAAAACTTATTAATAACCTCTGCGTGATGAGGGATCTTATCAGCAAAGAAAGAAACCATAGTTTTTCTTTCTTGGTCGGTTGCTTCTAGTTGATTAAGGATGTTAAAAAGGTGCATCTTCATGTGGCCTTTTTGAATCCCTGTAGTTGTTAAGGCTCTTAGGGCCGCAAAGTTTTGTGCAAGACCAGAGGCTGCAACAATACCCATAAGTTCCTCTGCATTGGGCTGTCCCAACATTTTGTGAGCAAACTTTACCATGGGGTGAAGACCGGTTAGGCCTCCAATGGTTCCAAGGGCCATGGGAGTTTCTATCCAGAACCTAAATACACCATCATCTATAGAACAATGGGTAAGTGATTCGTATTGACCCTTTCTTGAGGCATAGGTGTGACCCGCAGCTTCTATAGCTCTAAAATCATTTCCCGTAGCTATTATCACGGCGTCAATTCCGTTAAATATCCCCTTGTTGTGGGTGGTGGCTCTGTAGGGATCAATCTCTGCAATTCTTACTGCTCTGTGGAACTTAGTGGCAAACTCATTAGGAGTAATGGCGTTTCCATCTACTAAATCTTCTATGGGGCAACTCACTTCTGCTCTAACAATACACTCCGGAGTGTAGTTAGAAAGTATGCACATTACGATTTGAATTTCTTTTTCTTTGGCCGTGAAAGATTCAGCAACTTCAATTTCTGCTTTAAGCGTTTTGGCAAATTGCTCTAAACAGCTATTGATAAAGTTTGCACCCATGGAATCACAAGTCTCAAAGGTGGCCTCTATTTGGAAGTAGTCATCAAGATCGTTTGTCTTGTCAACCAATTTCATATCTATAATTCCTCCCCCTCGTGCTCTCATGTTAGCGGTAATGGTATCGGTATCTCTTCTGAGTTTATCTTTGAATCCATTAGAAAAGAACGCTTCTAATTTACCGGTATCTCCTGTGAACATAAAGTGAACGTGCCCAATCTTTTTGGTTGATAAAATGGTGGTTTTAAATCCACCTCTTTCTAACCAAAAATTAGCTGCTTTAGAAGCAGCAGCTACTACCGAACTCTCTTCTATTGCCATGGGCAATGCGTAGAGTTCATCGTTTATCAAGAAGTTAGGAGCCACACCAAAAGGTAGATAGTAATTGGTAATGGTGTTTTCTATAAAATCATCGTGAAGCCTTTGTCTCTTGGGGTCCTCGTGAAGGTATGTAGACAGCACGTCGTGAGCTTCGGGTTTGCCTTCAAAATATTCGTTGATTAACCACTCTATCTTTCCTTGTTTAGAAAGCTTAGAGAAACCTTTAATGGGAGTTCTTTGTGACATATGTTGGATTTGAGAAGATAACGCATGAGTTTCTAGAATGTTTGAAAATCAAAATGTTATACTTTCCTTAAAGAAGCAAATGTAAAACATAGTCCTTTACTGATTACAAGGACTCTTGAAACAATTTGATCATATCCCCATGACTTCTCTTCAAAAAGTTAAAAAGATGCTTTTCTCGCGTCACATAAGGAAAAGGCTTTTTCATTTGATGACCCGAGGAGTCATAGATGATGAGACCATCAATTTTGCTTCCATCGGTTTCGCTAAACGCTGCGATTAAAAAATATTCATCGTTAGAAACATCCACCAACTCTTTTTGAGCATTCATCAAAACCCCTTCCCATTCTTTTTCCAATACTTTTTGACCATCGGTACCATAAAAGAAGTAGACCTTAGAGTATGTGTAAGTTTGAGTAAAGGCATAAATGATTAGGTCATTTTCAATTTTTTGTTGATTGGCTACTGCGAGTGCTTCTTCACTTTGTCCGGATGATTCCAATGCAGAAATTTTGCGAGATTGAGTAGCCAGTCTCACCAAAAGCACTCCGTCTTTTAGGCTGTCTTGAGGGGTTTGGGCTAAGGCTTCCGCCGAAATAAATAGGAGGGCCAAGCCGCTAATCAGTACGAATTTCAATTTTTTCATATCCCTTGTCTTTTAAAGCTTCCACCACTTCTTTAACGTCAGAAACCCCTAAAAGGTATGAGTCCCCGGTCTGCGACTTTATCCAGAGACCAATGGCTCCCCGCGTGTTGTTAACCGTTCCATACTTGGCAGATACTCTATATCCATAGCCTATAAAAGGGTATCTAGTAATGGTTAACGATGCTATTTGATTTTTAGAAAACGTTACCCTATTCTTCTGATAGGGTGCCCATCTATAACCTATAGAATCTTTGTCTATGTAGAGAATCAATCGAGCTCTTTGAATGATAAAAAGAAGGATGGCTACCCCAATTACAATCCAAAGGGATATAGGACTTTCTGTTTGGTTGTTCAGTGCAGCATACCCCACAAGGGCAACTAAGGCATAGCCAAAGGCAAACCAAATCCAAGAAAATTTTTGGGTGTGTTGGTAGGTTCTCATTTTGTGATTTCAAATAATAAAGCGTCCTCAAATCCACCGCATTGAGTTTCTCCCACCAAGGTCATTCCCAGTTTTTTTAAGACCGCAATACTAGCTTTGTTGTTTTTTTCTGAACGCCCTACTATTTTGGTAATAGGCGTATTTGCCCATGCCCAAAAAACACAAGCGATACCGGCTTCTGAGGCATATCCATGGCCCCAATGGTTTTTAAAAAACCGAAATCCTAAATCAACTTCTTCCCCTTCTTGCTTTAAGCCACACCAGCCTATTAATTGATTGGTTTCTTTGAGGATTACACCCCAACGGCCCCAGCCAAATTCATCGTAATGGTTGTACTGATTTAAGAATTCACGGGCTTCTTCTTCTGATTCAAAAGGAGGGTCGCCAGTGTATTTTACGACCTCGGGATCACGGTTGAGTTCATAGGCAAATGAGGCGTCTTCCGGAGTGAGTTCTCGTAGCCATAATCTGGCGGTTTCTATGGGGAGGGTGGTTCTCCAATTCATGTTTGATTGTGGTTTTTTGCAAGTTCTTCTCCTAGCCAACTTCCCAGGGCCACACCCATTCCTCCCAATCTAACGCCTATGTGCATTCCAGGATAAGGGGAGGAGATAATAGGTTTTCTTTCGGACCCAAAAGCCATGATTCCGCTCCATTGACTTTGTATAGCATAAGGTGTTTTGGGTAAGATGATGTCTTTTATGCAGTGGTTTAATGAGTCTGTTATGGCTCTTGAATTCCCGAATTCTGTGGTAGTTTCTCCCTTAAAGTCAAGATTCCTGGCCCCTCCTATTAGGAGCCTTTTGCCCACATTTCTAAAATAAACATAGCCTTCATCAATATGGAAGGTGCCCTTTAGCTTGAGGTTTTCTATAGGTTGGGTGATTAAAACCTGACCCCTGCCGGGAGTTAAGTCTAGTTCTGGAATCAATTCTTTTGTAAAAGCATTGGTACAAACGACCACTTGCTCACATTTTATCTTTTTGGCCTGGTGATCTGGAATCTCAATAATAAAGGGATTCCCTTTTTCTATGCTACTTACTCGAGCTGAATACCAAATAGAAACCCCAAGAGATAACGCTTTGGCAGTTAAAGCCCTAATCATCTTGTAGGGATTGAGTTGACCCTCTAAGGGATTCTTTATTAGCGTGGGAACCTTTTCTTGATTAAATCCAAAGGAGGCAACAAGGCTTTTTTCTTCAGAAAAAACAGGGCCAGAAAACAAGGGTTCTAATTGTAGATTAACCTCTTCAATCTTAGATTGGGCGGCTACATTTGTAGAGTTCAGTAATTCAAATCCTCCCAAAGAATGATAGTCCATATCTGTGGCCCTTACTCTAGAGGTAAGAATTCTCAAGCCTTCAACTCTGTTTTGTATAAGGTTTAAGGTTTCTTGGGTTCCATAGGTTTTTAGGTCGTGAAGGATTTCTGTAAGGCTTCCAAAACAAGCAAATCCAGCATTCTTTGTACTGGCACCTGAAGGTGATGATTGGGCTTCTAAAATGGCAATATTTAGGTCTCTGTTTTTTTCTGCCAAAGAAATGGCTGTAGACAACCCTGTGATTCCGCCTCCAATGATGGCGGTATCTATATGTTCAATGGACTTTTTTTCCCAAAAACTAAGCACGGTTTCTAGCTCTTTGAAAATAAATAATTGCGGTAGTTCCTAGGACAGTGGGGCTTAACCAACCCCACAACCCTGGTATCCATTGGTTGACTATAATAAATGCCGTTGTAGCGGCTATAAGACCTCCTAAGATCCGTGAGATATGTGTTGACAACCCCTTGTCATAGGAGGTGTTTTCCTTTTTGGCCATAAAGATATCTTGTATGGTACCTGATCCGCCGATTCCACCAAAAATTAAGAAAAGGTACCCTACGCTATGGGACTGAACCAACTGTTGAATACCCAAAATAAGCATGGCCAATGAACATATTCCCATGGTGTAAAACAAAATGTAATCAAAAGTCTTTAGGCCCTTGAACCATTTCAAAGCCCTGTTACCAGTAAGGACCATGTACAAAGTAAAAATGCCGATACAGAATAAAAACGGGTTTTCATGTTCTGGCCAAACACTGATGATAAGTGCTGTTGCAGAAGAAGAGGCCATGGAGAAAACAAAAACACGTCCAATTTTTCGGTGGAGTTTACTTCCTTTTTTTGGCATTAGGTTGAGATAACCTGTAACCAATCCAAGCCCACCTAAAGCTGCATGCATGTAGATTAAAAGAAGAATCATAACGCAGAAATTACACCAGATAATATCTGTTCTATTTCTTGTACCATTTCTCCCAAGGCTGAATTGTCTACCGATTGCATGCTTGCGATGGGAGATACTGCTGAGACTTCAAAGTTGTTTTCACCTCTTTTTTGAATGATTACATTACAAGGTAGGAAAACACCGATATGAGATTCTGCCTCAATTGCTTGACTTGCAAACTTTGGATTGCAGGCCCCTAAGATTACATAGGGCTCTCTGTCTAAGTCCAATTTTGCCTTGAAGGTGGCTTGTAGATCAATTTCGGTCAGGACTCCAAAACCCACTTCTCTGAGTTTTAGCGTTATCTTTTCCTTGACTTCTTCGAGGGTGTTAAACGATACGTAAGTAGATATGTGATAGGGCATATCATGATTTTTTTGTCCCTACAAATTAGAACAAAAAAAAACCGGAAACAATGTTTCCGGTTTAGTTTCGATCAGCTAAATTCTTTTCAAGTCAAGTATATATAAATACACGGGGCAATCTTAGATTTTACGCTGTGTGAATTGCTTGGACTAAATCCTAGCGTTGCTTGTCGATAGCTACGTTTACACGCAATTCACGACCGTTCAATTCAGTGCCATTGAGGTTATCAATAGCGGTTTGGCCTTCTGAGTCATCAGACATAACCACAAAACCGAATCCACGGCTGCGACCTGTTTCGCGATCAGTAATGATACGCGCTGAATCTACTGCTCCAAATGCTTCAAAAGCACCAGATAATTCGTCTTCGCTTAAGCGAAATGATAGGTTTCCAACAAAAATGTTCATAGTAACTAAATAAAAAATTTCAAGTTGCAAATGTAGGGTATTATTATTCAGGTAGTTGCATTTATTACAAACTTTATTAAATAATTTTTTATCCCGTGCTATTCATGAGGGTTAGAATCAATGCTAGTATAGCTATCCTGTAGATTGCAGGTTTGTAATAAAGGGCGTCTCTGTATGCTTTTGGCAAGGATAAAAGGACAAAAACAATGGTAGCTTCACCCAAACAGAGGCCAAAAACGATTCCAGAATCATCTAATCCCAATTGAATAATCCCAATTCCAATAATAAGTGAACTTAAAGAGAGCCCAGAAAATATAATTCTGACTAGATCTTTGCCTCCAACACGTGAATAGATAGAAAACTGAAGTGCGTTTTTTACCGATAGATTTAAAAAAAGGGGCACGGAGGCATAGAAGTAAAAAGAAGCCAAAAAGCTGGTTCCTACCCCTAGCAGTAAGGGACTTCCAGGAAGTGCAAACAAGTGACCCAAAAGCGAGATGACCCAAATAAATCCAAATATCTTTTCTGTATTTTTCATAATAAAAAAGCCCCACAAATGCGGGGCTTATTTGTATGGAGATTGATTCCTGAACTAGTAAGTAGGAATGGTAAATCCAATGTGCAAACTCACGTACTCTATGGCATCAAGGTTGTCAAAGTATCTAAAGTCAGTTTTACTCCATGAGTATCTTACCCCCACGTCAATAAATTGTCTTCTAGCAACATCAAGGGCAATAAGAGCACCAATTTGTGGTCTCAGCATAAAACCCCAAGTTTCATCTTCAATAACATAATTACTGAAGTATAAACTTTGATCTGAGTACATAGTACCAACACTTAAACCAAAGTAGGGGATAACCGATCCATCTACGGGTAAAAAGTAATCAGTTCTTACGGCTAAAGGAATGTTGTGACTGTAGGTGTAAAGGTCTGTGGTGATAGCACCATTTTCCCTTTGGTAGGTAGTTCTCTGTTTGTATTCAGAAAAAGAGTTCCAACCCAATTCCATACCCATATACAATTGGTCATTGATAGGATATTGGTATCTAAAACCACCACCCCACCAACTGAAATCTTCAGCGATAGCGTTTCCTAATGGAGCCGAAGGTTCGTAGTAAAAAGAGAAATATCTAGAAAAATTCTGCGCGCTTAGAGAAATTCCTCCCAATACAATCGCTAACGTTAAAATATACTTTTTCATTGGAGATTAGTTTGCAGATTTAATATAAGGACTCTGGTTAAACGACTGATCTACGGCCTTTATAGCTTCATTTACCGGTTGAGCCGTATTGTAGACATCTCCCATAACTGAATTCCAAACCACTTGAATCTGTTCGCTAGAAGAGTTTTTAATGTCAAAAAATTCCATAATCAGTGTACCCGTTGTATAGGAATAGGTTCCTCCGTACCATGGATACCAATATCCACAACCTGGACAACCCCAGTATCCACCACCTGGGTAGCCTGGGTATCCCCACCAATATCCTGGATAATATCCAGAAGAATAGGAACTAGTACTCTTAAACAATGTAACCGGAACACCAATGTCAGCACTGTCTCTTGTGGTTTCTATGTAACCAGCAGAATTTAGGTTGTATCGTACCCTAGCTAATACTTGTGCAGCCTTAACGTCAGAAATAGAAGTAGGATCATCCTTGTCATCAGAAGCAACAAAAATAGAGTCAGGTACGTAATAAGTAACGTATTCCTGAAAGTCCGCTTCCGGCGAGTATTGAGTAGCTACAAAAAAATTGCTTGAGAGTTGACTAGTATTCGGTAACTTTGTGCAACTTGCGATTCCAATCAAGCAAAATGAAGCGATGACAAGCTTTGATAATTTCATTTTGTATAAATTTTTTCAAAAGTAACAAAAGCGAATTTAAATTATGAAATCGAGATTACTTGTTTTAGTCTTAAGCGTGTTTTTTTCACTTCCAGCATTTTCCCAATTCGGATTGCACTATACTCAAGGATATATCTTTGGGAACAATATTCCAGTATACGGGGGTAGTGTTTACATGAACGAATCTTCTGCACAGGAATTCAATGCACTATTTAGAATGAACAGAGATATGGCCGTAGGGTTCTCTTATTCATGGCAAAATACATCTGCGGATGTAAGATCTTTCGAATATCCAAACGAAAGAATCGGTATTACCTGGCAGTATTACCTGTTGAACTTCCAACACTACTTTAGAAAATCAGGTTCTCCTTTTGAACCTTTTGCGGGTGCAAAATTTGGTTTTGTAAATATCAGGAACAATACTCAATACGTCAGAGACTATACCTACTTTACTGTTGGGTTAGATTTAGGAGCTAAGGTGTATCTCTCTGAACACATAGGAATTTCTGCAGGAGGACAACTTCTTATGCCAATACAAGGCGTGGGAGGAAGTATCTTTGTGGGATCAGGAGGAGCTGGTGTAGGAGTTTCTGGATATTCCTCTATTGCTCAATTTGGACTTAATATTGGAGCGTTTATTCAATTGTAAACGAATTCCAAATTCTAAAAAAAAACCTGAGGATTTCCTCAGGTTTTTTTTATGCTTTACGAACAAAAGTTTTACTTGGACTTATTTAAATATCCTAGTCTATCAATCTCTTCTATAATAACTGCTGCGTATTCTCTAGAAAAATCATCAGCAGAGGATGGGTCTGTGGTCTCAGACTGAGCAGCCCAAACCAAATTCTTTTGAGCAACATCATACATGCGACACTCTAAGAAGATATCTGTTGTAGTGGTATAGTATCCTGGCTCTCTTACCGTGTAATAGCTGTTGTAGTAGTAAGGTCCCCAACCACCATAGTATCCATACGGAGCATAGGTGCTTCCTTGAACGTAACGAGTACTTTCACTAACGTCTAGCAGAGTGATTACAATTACGGTTTCTATGCCGTCAGCCTCCATTTTTTCTACGGATTTTCGGATTTCATCTTCCGAAGGCTTATGGTCAGAACCAAAGTATTCAAAACCGATTTTTGCCTCAACCTTCTTGCGCTCAAGATTGGTCTGAATGGCTTGCTCAAATGAGATTTGATAATCTGCCCTATCGGTAATGGCTACGACCAATACGTGTTTTGTTGGCTCCGCGGTAATCTCAGGATTTGACCAAGAGGCCACCAATTTAGTGTTGGTACAAGCGGCTAAAAACAGGCCTAGACTAACAATCAAGGCACTGCGTAAAACGTGTTTCTTCATGTGTATTTTAGTTTCCTCCCATTTGTTTTAATTCCGTAAAGGTCATGATTTCTGTGCCTTCTGGAATCTCGACTTCAAAATCACTGGACTTAGCATCTCTAATTTCCTTTGCCGTCATAACCATAGGAGTATCGTTGGCCATTACTTCCATTTCTAGTGGAAATCCATCCAAGTCTCCATACATAGAAGTCATGTCAGAGTTAAGGTTTTGAGGTTTGATTTTGTCCGTGTACCACACCATTACTATCGAGCCATCCTCACTTGTGATTTTAGCTCTTTTGCAATTGTAATCGAGTATTTTTTTCTTTCCGGGCATCTTTTCTACTTGTGTAGATACTTCTCCGTTCTCTTTTTCCAATTGCATGTATTCCTCTTGGCTAACATTGGCTGCCATATTGGTGCCCATCATGGACATAAGCATGGTTCCTGTTTGCTTTTCTCCGTCCATTGCCACATCAATACTCATGAATTGACCCATCTGCATATTCATTGCAACGTGCTGGTCTTTAAATGCCAAAATCATGGTTGAACCATTGAGCATTGCCATTTCTGGGCTATCGCTGTCTTCTGTAATGAATTCTATATCATAGGATATATGTACGTCAGATTCTTGGGCTTGAGCCGTCCAGCCAAAAGCTAGAAGGGTGAAAAGAGAGAGTAAAATTCGTTTTGATGACATCATAATTATAAGGTATTTAGTGAATCTAATTTGGGAACTAAGGTAGGGAGTAAATCGTTTGGTATTGCAATGGCTAGATTGTAATGATGCATTTTCCATTTGCCGTTTTTCCACTCGAGTACTCCGGTGCCTCTGCAAACGCCAAGGTTGGGCGTATCTAACTCTTCATCAAACCACAATAGCGGACCATCAGGTTGGTAGAATAAGTATCTGTTTTTGGGTGTAAAGGACCACGCCTCCCCATCTTCAAAATAAGGTTTAGCCCATGGTTTAAATTCGGCTATTGTCCATCTTTCTGTAGCATCGGTTCCCATAAATATGGATTGATCAGAATCAAAGGCATTAAAATATCCTTCAAAATTTCCATTGGCTGCATCCTGATGCCATTGGTCCAAGAAGGCATCGGGGCTTGTAGGTGGTGCTGGTGTTTGACAACTTGCAAACGCAAGGTAAAGACCAATGAGTCCTAGAAGTTTATTCATTACAAGGAGTTTTAGAAACCGAAAAGACGGTTGTTGCTATCATCCATTTTCCATTTTCTTTGACTAAAGAGAAGGCGTCTATTCCACAATGTTCAAACACATCGTTGAGATAAAAGTTGTAAGGTGCCCACAGAATGGCTAAGTCTCCATCTACCATTACAGTAGGATCCCAAATCTCTTCTTTAAAACGATACTCTTTGCCCATGGGAAAGTTTTTGAGGTACGCCGCATGGGTGTTTACCTTAATGGGTTTCTCTGCCTGAGTCACAAAATAGACTCCACTGGGATGCATTAAAGCAGCCAGTGTTACAGTGTCCTTTTCTGCCATTGCATCAAAAAAAGACTGAATCGTTTGTATGATTTCTGCCTCTTGTCCCGCCTCTTGAGGTTTTTGTCCAAAAGAGTGGATGGGAATACAGAATAGAAGACAAATGATGATTATTCTCATGAGGGATTTGATTGAGGTTTATTGCTACCAGATCCGCCATCACGAGATTTGTTTTTTGGCTTGTAACCTCCTCCGGAAGAAGATCGATTAGAATTGCCGTTTCTGTTGCCATCTCTGTTTTTGGATTGACCATTTCTGCCCTTGAAGTTTTTCTTTTGACCATGAGGTCCTTTGCGACCTCCGCCACCGCCTCCAGATCTTCCTTTCTTTTTGGGTTCAGACAAACTCCACTCGGGTCCTTTACTAAACCCATTGGGAAGTTCCGTAGTGTCAACAATGCTTTCTATGAGTTCTTCTATATAGTGGAACTTTCTCATGTCCATAGGGCTTACCAATGTTATGGCTTCACCTTTGGTTTCGGCACGAGCCGTTCTACCAATGCGGTGTACATAATCCTCGGGATTGTTGGGAACATCATAGTTTATCACCAAATTGATGTCCTTAATGTCTATTCCTCTAGACAATACATCTGTGGCAACTACAATTCTTGTTTTTTTACTTCTAAAGTCTGACAACACCTTTTCTCTATCTACTTGTTCTAAGTCAGAAGAAATGCTTTTTGCCGAATATCCCTTGCGAGCAAGAGTCCTATAAACCTCATTAACGGAGACCTTCCGAGAACAAAAAATAATGATGCTCTTGTAATTGTCTCTGTCTTTTAAAAGGTTTTCTACCAAGGGGATTTTCTGTTCGTTGTGAACCAAAAATTTTCTTTGTGTTACTCCTGCGGCTGGTTTAGAAATGGATAGACTTACTTCAAAGGGATCTACTAACAGGTCTCTGGCTAGATCTCTTATTTTTAGTGGCATGGTAGCGCTAAAGAGAAGGTTCTGTCTTTCTTTGGGGAGGAAGGATGCTATTTTGTCAATATCATCTCTAAATCCCATATCCAACATTCTGTCTGCCTCGTCAAGAATAAAATGACGAACCTGGTCAAATTTCACATATCCCATTCTCAAATGAGATAGTAATTTTCCTGGGGTGGCAATGATGATGTCAGTACCCTTGGTGAGAGCTGTTTTTTCTTTTTCGAATCCAGCACCTGTCCCTCCACCCAGAACGGTAGCACTATGGGCATCCACGAAGTAGCTAAAACCTTGAACCTGGTTGTCTATTTGGGTTGCCAATTCTCTCGTTGGAACAATTACCAATGTACTTGTTCCCGAAGTTCCACCTTCTGTGATCTTGTGAAGAATGGGAAGTATAAATGCAGCGGTTTTTCCCGTGCCCGTCTGGGCGCAGGCAATTACATCTTTACCAGCTATAATACTGGGCATGGTCTGCTCCTGAATGGGAGTGGCTTTTTCGAAGCCCATATAAGAAATGGCCTCGATGATTTGATCGTTTAGGCCTAGTGTTTTAAAATCCATGGGAGAAAGGTCGTTGATTTTTTTCTAAAGTCCCTAATCCATTAGGGAAAAGGTTTAGAAAAGCCGTTTTTAGAATAGAATTTTCAAAAAACAAAACCCCAATCGCAAGATTGGGGTTTTTAGCGTGGTGCCACCAGGAATCGAACCAGGGACACATGGATTTTCAGTCCATTGCTCTACCAACTGAGCTATGGCACCATTGCTTTAGCGGCGGCAAATCTAAAGAAAAAATATCATTTACAACAAGTAATTTTACGTCTTAATGTACCTTTGGCCTATGAATTTTTTGTTTGACGCTGGAAATACGAGAGTTAGGGTCGGAACCTTTTTGGAAAATGGAGCGTTTTCTCTACGTTTTATGGAAGCAATAGAGGATGTTTTGTCTTTTGAACTCTCCGAGGAAGATTCTATGATCTATTGTTCCGTAAGAAAAGATGATAGTGAAATACGAGATTATGTAAAGTCTATTGGTGGCTTGGTGGTTTCTTCTTCCATTCCCTTGCCCTTTAACTTGAATTCTTACAAAACTCCTGAAACCCTAGGTGCCGATCGCATAGCATTGATAGCTGGAGCTCAAAGTTGTTTTCCCCAAAATAATGTGTTGGTTATTGACGCGGGCACTTGCATTACCTATGATTTTGTGTCTAAGGAAAATGATTATTTGGGAGGTATTATCTCACCAGGTTTGGCAATGAGGGCCAAAGCCATGAATCATTTTACTCAAGCGCTACCCATAGTCTCTCCTCCATATTTTAACGAAATTTTAGGAAGTTCAACATCAGAGTGCCTAGGAGCAGGCGTTTACGTGGGGATGACCTCAGAAATTGATGGGATCATTTCCCAATATAAAAACTGTTTTGAAGAGGTTAAAGTTATTTTTACAGGAGGGGATACGGAACTCTTGGTCACCCCGTTAAAAAATAACATCTTTGCAGACCCTGAAATTTTAATGAAGGGATTGAACGCTATTTTACACCACCATGTGGATAAGACATAAAGTTGCTCTAGGGGCGACTATTTTTTTTCTAATTATATCTGAATTTGCCCAAGGGCAAATAAATTCAGTAAGTCCTTTTTCGCTCTTTGGATTGGGCGATAAATCCAATGGACTATTTGCCCAGCAACAGGGTATGGGTGGTGTTAATCAAGCCTTGAGAAGTCCCTATTCTGTAAATCTTGGGAATCCGGCCAGTTATTCTTCATTAAAATTGGCAACGCTAGATTTTGGGGGAGTTCAAAAATTTGTTTGGCAATCTTCTAATGGGTCAGACCCCATCAGTAATTCAACAGGATATTTTAATTATTTGGCTCTGGGTTTTCCCTTGACAGAAAATTGGGGGATGGGATTTGCCATTACGCCCTATTCTATAGTGGGATATGATATTAGATCGTCTGTAGAAGAACCTGATTACGGAAATACGGTTTATAGATATACAGGACAAGGTGGTGTCAATAAAGTGGTTTGGGGAAACTCGTACAGAGTCTATAAAGGTCTTTCTCTCGGTATCAATGCATCCTATCTCTTTGGAACCACGGATACTAGGAGAGATGCTCTTTTTACGGACCCTTCTATAGATTATACACGCTTGCAAACAGAAACCACCGTCAGTGATTTTGGATTTGATGCAGGATTCCAGTGGGAGCACACTTGGGACTCTAAGAAAAACATAAAGGTTAGGGGAGAGTCCAATACCAAAGATGACAATGATATGTTCTTTGTTTTGGGAGGTACTTACGGTTTTGGGTCTGAACTGAGGTCTAAACAATCAGGTGTAGCATACACTTACGTTCTTTCTAATACAGGAAATGAGATCCCTTTAGACACAGGCTCTTTATATGTAGACAGAAGTGGATCTATTAAGTTGCCAACTTCTTTTGGATTGGGTTTTTCTTACGGGAGAAGGGTTCCTGAGCTGTTGGTAAATGCTTGGATGATTGAAGCAGATATACAAACTACACAATGGTCGGGGTTTGTTCCCTTTGATGGATCTCCTTCCAGTCTTACGGATTCATATCGTTTGTCTGCAGGTGGATACTTTATTCCCAACTTTGCATTTGGAAATCAATCCAGAAGAGGGAATTACTTTGAGACCATTAAGTATAGGTTTGGAACTTTTTACGAAAAGACAAATATTACCTTTGACAGCCAATCCGTCCCTGATTATGGATTTACCTTTGGAATGGATCTACCCTTTAGAGCTAAATCAGTAGATCCAGGAGATGTTAAGCTATCCACAATTAATGTTGGCATAGTATTTGGCCGCAGAGGTTTTGTGAATAGTGGTTCCGTACAAGAAGATTATATTAACCTTTACTTTGGAATCAACTTAAATGATAAGTGGTTTAGGAAATTTAAATACAGATAAACACAGACTAGAATGAAGCGTTACATTTTACTTATAGTTGCCGTTTTTGGACTGATAAGCGCAAGTGCTCAAAAGAAAGCATGGGGAGAAACTCCAGCAGATTCCGTAAAATGTTGGGAACAATACAATATTTTTGGATCTCTGTACCAATCCAAATCCTATGCGGATGCATATGATGGTTGGTTAGAAGTTTACAACAACTGCCCTGGAGCTCATAAGAACATTTACATTATGGCTCCTAAAATTCTAAGTGCAAAACTGAAAAAGACTGAGGATCCTTCTGCAAAAGCAGAGCTCGAGAGACTTTTTATTGAGCAATACGACAATAGATTGGTTTACTTTCCCGGAAAGGAAGGTTATGTGAAAGGTCAAAAAGCTCTTAAGTATGCCAAGTTTAACAAGGACAGTACTAAAGCTGCTTATTACCTCTTCAAGGAAGCGTACGAAATAGATGGATATAAGATTAGCCCTTCCGTAATGAACGGCTACTTCTTATCAGCTGTTCGTATGTTCAATGCCAAAGAGATTGAATTGGCCGAATTGGTCAATACCTACGATAGGATTTCTGAAGCCATAGAGAAGAACAATAACGAGTTAAACCTTAAAATCAAAGATTTCCAAGCCAAAAAAGAGGCAGGAGAATTAGATGCTAAGGGAGAAAAGAAATTGGTTAGGACAGAAAAAATTCTTTCGGGTTACGACAAAGTAGGCGGTAACATTGAGAAAATGATTAGCCCTGTATTAACCTGTTCTAGATTACCTCTTCTTTATAATGACGAGACCTTTGAGAAGAACAAGGAAAACACTACTTGGTTACGTCGTGGTATCAAAGCCTACCAGAAGGAAAGAAAAGATGAGGAAGGAAATGATGTAGATTGTACTTCTGAGCCCATATTCTTTAGAATGGCAGAAGCATTGTTTGCCATTGAACCTTCTGCTACTGCTGCAAGAGGAATGTCAGGAATCGCTCTAAGAAATAAGGATTACAAAAAGGCTATTGATTACTCAAAGCAAGCTGCCGAAGAGGAAATTGATCCTAAAAAGCAAGCAGATGATTACTATAAGATTGCTATCTCATATCAAAAGCTAGGTAGCCTCTCTAGTGCTAAGACCTATGCCCAAAAGGCCGCTGCAAACAAATCTAATTGGGGAGCTCCATACATATTGATAGCGACCATTTACGCGGATGCTGCAGGTCAATGTGGAGCAGATGCTGTTCAGAAAAATGCAGTGTATTGGGCAGCCATTAACAAGGCTAATTATGCCAAATCAATAGATAGTTCTGTTGGGAACATAGCCAATAAGTTAGTAGCTGCATACAAGAAGTCAGTACCCGATAAGTCCGTTGGATTCCAATTGGGTTATAAGGATGGAGACAAGTACACCATTGGATGTTGGATTAACGAAACAGTGACCATTAAATTCTACTAGAAATTGAAGGTTCTTCACACACAAAAACAGAGCATTGCCATCCTTTGGGTGGCAATGCTTTTTTTGTTTAGCTGTGTCAATGACGTAAAAGAAGTTCAGAAGGTTTCTGCTGTAGAAGCGCAGAGAACTCCAATGGAGGTCCAAAAGAACATTGAATATGTTTATACCGATTCTGCCCGAGTAACCTTACGATTGACGGCTCCTTTGGCCGAAAATTACTCTCAGCTAGAAGAACCGTATCTTGAATTCACAGAAGGGCTTCTTGTGATCTTCTACAATGATGAGGAGCAGGAAGATTCTAGACTCTCAGCTAATCATGGGATACGTTATCCCAATCAACAAATGTGGACTGTAAAGGGAAATGTAGAGGTTTCTAATAAGGAAGGCGAAAAGCTCAATACAGAACACCTAGTTTGGGATGTTAAGGAAGAAAAGATTTATTCCGAAGACTTTGTGAAAATAACCTCGGGTGGTACCATTACGACCGGAGAGGGGTTTGAAGCCAATCAAGATTTATCGGATTACGAAATTAAGAATACGACCGGAATCATAAAAATAGAAGAAGATGGTAAAGATGATGAGAATCGTTGAGATCATGTGGCTAGTAGTAGCCACCGTTTGCCTTTACGAGGTTATTATGGGAATTAATGGGCCCTACACTGATAGGTACTTTGTGTTTATTGGTGGTGTGTTTTTGGGAGTTTTTATGTACTTTTTCAGAAGAAAGTCTAGGTTGCGCATGGAATCTAGAAGTAACAACTCATAAATCATGATGAGCTCCTTGCTCTTTATCATTCTTACCACCATTGTTTTATCCGCCTTTTTTTCGGGGATGGAGATAGCTTTTTTATCTGCAAACCGATTGCATATAGAGCTAGAAAGTAAGAAGGGCAACTTTCCTTTTAACCTGATTTCTTTTCTTGTAAAAAGGCCCTCACGTTTTATTGCTACCATGTTAGTTGGTAATAATATAGCCCTTGTTTTGTATGGATTGTACATGCCAGAAGCCCTAAACCCTCTGATTGGAGGGATACAGAATGCAGGGGCTCTTTTGTTGGTTCAGACGACTCTCAGCACCTTGGTAATCCTCTTTTTGGCCGAATATATTCCCAAGTCTTACTTTAATGCTAATGCAAACCAAACCCTTAAGTGGTTTGCACTTCCCAGTGTACTGTTTTACGCAGTCTTTTATCCTGTGGTTTCTTTTATGATGTTCATTTCTAATGGACTTTTAAGGCTTGTTTTCAAAAAGCAGCCCAACGAGGATCAGCCGGTCTTTAGCAAGGTGGATTTGGATCACTTTATTCAGGAAAGCACCACGGGGAATAAAGATAATGAGGAGGTTGATCACGAGATAGAGATTTTCCAGAACGCCTTGGATTTTTCAGAACAAAAGGCTAGGGAAATGATGATTCCCAGAACGGAGATTATGGCGGTTCCTGCCACAACGTCCATAGAAGAAATCAAGGGAGTATTTACTGAACACGGCTATTCTAAAGTACTTGTGTTTGAAGAAAACATGGACAACCTCATTGGGTATGTTCACGCTTATGAGCTCTTTAAAAAGCCCTTAGACATTAGATCGGTACTCAGACCGGTCTCCTTTATTCCAGAATCCATGACCGCAGATCAACTGCTCAATCACTTTACCAAGGAGAAGCGAAATATTGCCGTGGTTATTGATGAGTTTGGTGGGACCTCAGGAATGATCACCTTAGAGGATGTGGTGGAAGAAATTTTTGGCGAAATTGACGACGAACACGATTCCGAAGATTTAATAGAAGTGACCCAAGAAGATGGCAGTATGCTTTTTTCTGCACGATGGGAGATTGACTATTTAAACGACGGGTACCAATTGAACCTTCCAGAAAGTGAAAGTTATTCTACCCTAGGAGGTTTTTTGACTCACAATTTTGAAAGTATTCCTGAGCCCGGAGAAATGGTTATTATTGACAAGTTACACTTTAAAATAACCAAGGGAAGTTCTAATCGAATAGATGAAGTTCAGGTCAAAAGGATGAAATCCGAATAAAACCCAGAATTTTACGAAAATTTACGACCTCATTTTTCTGATATTTCGAGGGCAATTGTATATTCGCAACCTTGAATAAAAACTATTGATTAATGGCGACCTTAGAGAAGATCAGACAACGATCAGGATTGGTGATAGCACTTATTGGAGTTGCAATAGCAGCTTTTACTCTCACTGATTTACTGGGTTCTGGACAAAGTGTATTCGGCGGAAACGACGATACTGTGATGGAAGTGAATGGCGAAAAGATTAATCGCGTTCAATTTTCTCAAAAATTATCCGAAAGAACAGAGCAGTATAAGCAACAAATGCGTGACCCAAATCTCAACAATGTAACCACCAAGCAATTGGTAGATGCAACCTATGATGAGATTTTGAGAAGCGAGATTTTGAAGATGTACTCAGACCAAGGTTTTTCCGTAACCGAGGAAGAACTTTACTTTAGAATTATTAATAATCCCAATATCCAGCAAAATCAGAGTTTTGTTGATCCTAATACAGGACGCTTCTCTGAGGATCTCTTTAAGAGAGGTCTAGCAGGATTGCGTGACAACAAGGACTTATCAGAAGAAGCGAGTACCAACTGGGCTTCTTGGGTTGCCTTTGAAGACGCCGTAAGAGACCAGACCCTTCAGTCTAAGGTTTATGAAGCTGCGCGCAAGGGTATTTACATGCCTAGTAAACTAGAAGCGTACAAGTACAATCTAGACAACACTACTCGCAATGTATCTTATGTTTTCCTTCCCTACACAGATGTTGATGATTCTGAGGTTGAAATCACCGATGGAGATATCAAGAGCTATGTTGCCAAAAACAAAGAAACCTTCAAGCAAGAAGAAAGTCGTGACTTTCAATTTGCTAATTTCCCAATTCAACCTTCTGTAGAAGATTATGAAGAGGTTAGAGACCAGCTTGCAGACCTAATAGATGACAGAGCTGTAAGAAATCCTCGTTCTAAATTGATGGATACCTTGGTAGGGTTTAAGACTACTAGCTCCGATTCGTCTTTTGTAAACGCCAATAGCGATACTCGTTTTGATCCTACTATGTATATTCCAGGTGAATTGCCCGTAGAGATTGACAGTGTGATGTCTCAGGCACAAGAAGGAGATGTTTACGGTCCTTACCGTTCAGAAGGAGGATTTAAAGTGACAAAACTTTCTCAAGTTCGCCCCCTCGCTGATTCTGTTGAGGTAAAGCACATTCTAATTTCTTTTCAAGGAGCTACAAGAGCTTCTCAAGCAGTAGTAAGAACCTACCCAGAAGCAAGAGCACTTGCGGATAGCCTCAATGAAATTTTGGTAAGTGATGTTTCTCAATGGGATAGCATTAATGCTAAGTTTAATGATGATGTGGTTGCTCAAGGAAAAGGTGGCGACCTAGGTTGGATTGCAAGAGATGCTCAGTTTGATCAAATGTTTAAAGATTACATCTTTAGAAATAAAAAGGGACATGTAGGAAATACCTTTACTCAGTTTGGTATCCACCTTATTCAGGTGGTAAATACCAAAGGAGCAAATAGAGGAATGAAGGTAGCTACGGTTTACCGTGAAGTTACTCCTTCAGAAAAAACCTTTAATGATATTTACAACAGAGCTTCTTTGTTTGCTGCGGAAGCACAAAACTCAGATGATTACGTTGCTCTTGCAGATTCTATGGGTGTAGGCTTATTGGTAGCAAACAACGTAAAAGAATTTGATGAAAATATCGTAGGTCTTGGAAATAACAGAGACGTTGTAAGATGGACCTTTAACGAGGAAAGAGCAGTAGGAGACATTCAACTGCTCAACAATAACCAACGCAGCTATGTAGTAGTAATTCTCAATGGAATTAATGCGGAAGGTCTTCAAGGGGTAGAGAAGGCGAGAGTTATTGCCACTCCTGAGATTATGAAAGAGAAAAAAGCGGCAATCCTCAAAAAGAGAATAGCAGAGGCCAATGCATCTGATGTTATCGCCTTGGGTACAGCTGTAAAAACAAAACAAATAGACGGATCGGTTTCTCTTGGGTCTAACAATCTTGGAGCCGTTGGACAAGAACCTCTTGTATTAGGTGCAATTGCCGGTCTAGAAGAGAATCAAATGTCTTCTCCCATTGCAGGAGAAAGAGGGGTGTTTGTAGTTTCTATGACTTCTAAGACGGTTCCAACTGCATCTCCTGATCAAACCGCAGTGGCCCAACAAAAGGCGGCACAAACAGTAAATAGAGTGATTTCTGATTTTGTTCCTTCTCTAGTAGACAAAGCTGGAGTGGTAGACAGAAGACCTGTATTCTATTAGTAGGATAGGTATTTAGAAATTATATATAGCATCTAAAAGCCCCGCAATAGCGGGGCTTTTTTTATGAAAATAAATGCTGTAGAGTATGGGTATTAAGTCTTGGGTTTAGAAGGGGCCTTTCAATAATTAGAGATGCTCAACCTCAAGGGGCTATTAACAGAATAGGGAAACGAATGACTAGGCTTGGTTTAAACAATGCAATTAGCACAGAAAAAGCTTTGATTGCCCTTGGTTCAATGAGAAAGGTTGTACGATTTACAAAGGATGTATTAAAGAGTTTCCAGTCTGTAGGAATCCAGTCTAATAAAGATAAATAGCAATAGGGTAAATCCCCAAAGAGAGGAACCTCCATAGCTAAAGAACGGAAGGGGTATACCCACTACGGGAGCGAGTCCAATGGTCATAGCAATATTTATAGAAAAGTGGAAAAATAGGATGGAAGCTACGCAGTATCCGTACACCCTGCTAAAAGTTGACTTTTGCCTTTCCGCCAAAAAGACTAATCGGAAGAGTAGAACAATAAAGAGAGTAACTACACCAGCGGTTCCCAGGAATCCAAACTCTTCCCCCACGGTACAAAAGATAAAATCGGTACTCTGTTCAGGCACAAAATTAAACTTGGTTTGAGTGCCTTTTAAAAAGCCTTTTCCTGTAGCTCCACCCGACCCAATGGCAATCATACTTTGATTGGTATTGTATCCAATCCCCTGTGGGTCGTGAGCCTTGCCTAGCAGAATGTTTATTCGATTTCTATGTCTATCTTCAAGTAGGTTATTAAAGGAGTAATCTACGGTTCCTATAAACCCGATGGCCAATAGTGACCCCACCGAAATCCCCATCACCCATGCCTTTTTCTTTCTTCCCAAAAGAACCAGAATAAACCCGACCGCTAGTATGCCACCTCCAAGGTAGAATTTGTCTATCAAAAGACTTAAAATAAACAGGACGCCAAGTCCCAAACCTGCAAAGATGTATTTTCCGGGGAGACCTTCTCTGTACAGAACTAAAAGGAGACTCGCATAGACTAGGGATGAACCCAGGTCAGGTTGGGGTGCGATTATTATGGCTGGGGTAAAAATAATGACAAGGGCCGTTATTCTTTTGGGGAGTTTTTTGAGGTTTATATTGAGCCCGCTTAAATATTTAGAAAGACCAAGGGCTGCACCGATTTTTGCAAATTCTGATGGTTGTAGACTAAAAGAACCTAAGGCATACCAGGACCGAGCACCGTTTACTTCCTTTCCAAACAAGAGAACACCAATTAATAGTAGGAGAGTGGCCCCGTAGATGGGCCAAGCAAGTTTTTCAAAAATCCTTCCATCCAACAAGACAATTCCCACTGCCATAACCAGCGATGTGAGCATCCATGTGAGTTGTTTGCCATACTTTTGGGTGGTATCAAGTATACTTTGGTGTTCCTCATTAAAAACAGCAGCGTAGATACTAATCCAGCCCATCATTACCAGTAAGAGGTAAAGCAGAACCGTCAGGTAGTCAATATTTCCTATTCTATTTTGACTTCTCATTCTTTCTGGCCTGAATTATTTCCCATTGGTTGTCGTACTCCTCTTGTAAAGAGCCTTCAAACATTCTCTTTTCTATATGAGGTCTGGTGATGGTATCCGTGAGGTAGTCTTCTATTAGTAGACTGGAGATAGGTGCAGCCCATCTAGATCCCCAATAACCATTTTCCACAATAATGGCTATGGCAATTTGTGGATCATCCTTTGGTGCAAAAGCGATAAATATAGAATGGTCTTGACCATGAGGGTTTTCTGCGGTTCCTGTCTTTCCGCAAATCTCAATGCCTGCAACTTGTGAGCCTCTAGCGGTGCCGTCCGTAAATACCTTGTGCATGCCTTCTATTACAGGTTCAAAGTGGATGGAATCTACGGTAGTGTTTCTTCTTTGTGTGAGATTTGGATCCTCTATTGGGTTTCCGTTTATTCCCTTGACTATATGGGGCGTGATGTACCAGCCTCTGTTGGCCACGGCGGCGGTCATATTTGCCAATTGAATGGGGGTAACCACCAATTCTCCCTGACCAATCCCCATAGAAATAGTACTTACGGCCTTCCATCCTGTGTATCCAAACGCTTTGTCAAAATAATCAGAAGTAGGAACAAAGCCTTTTCTTCCTGTTGGAAGATCATTGTTTAGAAACTTTCCAAGGCCAAAGCTTTTAACATGATCACTCCAGTGGTTTATTCCTTCCTGTGCAGTGGGATAGTTTTCTATGATTCTTTTGTAGACGTTACAGTAGTAATTGTTGCAGCTCTTAGAAATTGATTTTTCTAAGGCCATACTTCCTCCTTCACAGTGACATCCCACGGTTAATCTACCAAAGTGGAAACCATGGTGACACGTAAAGGAAGTATTTTCTGTAATCACACCCTCTTGCAAGCCAATAAGGGCATTAATTACCTTAAAGGGAGAGCCCGGAGGATATTCGGCAAGTAGTCCTCTATCAAACAAGGGCTTGCTGATGGAGTCTAAATAGAGTCTGCTGTACTCTCGTGATCGTTGTCTACCCACCAATAAATTGGGATTGTAATTGGGAGCGGTTACCAAGGCAAGAATTTCACCTGTTTTGGGTTCTATAGCAACAATGGAACCTCTTTTGTTAACCATCAAGGCTTCTCCATACAATTGCAAATCTATGTCAATAGTGGACAGAATTTCTTTGCCTGGCGTGGGAAGGGTATCATACAGTCCTTCAAGGAATTTTCCTTTTTCCCTGTTGTGAACATCTACTGTAATTCTTTTGACACCTGCCTTTCCCTTTAAAAGATCCTCATAGGATTTGTCAATTCCTGCTACACCAATTAAATCCCCTTTTGAGTATTCCGGATGCCTTGCCAAAAACCGGTCATTAGCCTCTCCAATAAAACCCACAACATTGGCCGCTCCCTGATAGGGGTAATCTCTGAGAATCCTCTTTTGAGGATAAAATCCGGGGTAAAGGTGAAGGGCTTCTTGCACAGCAACAAAATCCTCCTTGGATAATTGTTTTAAGAAAATGGATGGTTTGTAGTAACTGTGTCTTTTGGCTTTTTTTAGCTGTGAATCTATTTCCTTGGGAGACATGTTTATTAACTGGCCTAGCGCCATGGTGTCTAGTTGATCTACATGCTGAGGAATAACCATAAGGTCATATGCCACCTGATTGGCCACTAGTAATTTGCCGTTTCTGTCATAGATATATCCCCTTGGTGCGTAGAGCTTGAGTTGTCTTGTGGCGTTGCTTTCTGCTGATAACTTATAAGAAGTGTCTACAATTTGAATGTAAAAAAGCCGGGAGGTAAAGGCCAGCCCGATAAAAATAAAGAAGGCGTAAAAAAGGTATTTTCTCTCCATTAATTTTCTTTTCTAGCGTAGAGCAACATCTCTAGTAAGGTAATGAGAATTAAGGTAAATACCGTGGATAGTATGGTCTTGAGTAGGGAAGAAAATAACAGAGAAATGGAAAAAGTTTCCCAAAGGTGAATCCAAAAAGTAGCGGTTAAAATCCCAAGAGAAGAATAGATTAAAAACTTAGGCATTCCCAAAGTCTGAATGGATAGCTTGTCATATTCTAATCCGCCTTGTGTGGAGATACTTCTTAAAAGGAAGGGTTTTACATATGCCAACAGAACACATGCACTGGCATGAATGCCTCCTGTTCCATGAAAAAGGTCGATTACCCAACCCAATGCAAAAGCGATCAATAAAGAAGACATGGGCTTTATCTTTGTGGGGAGATAAAGAATTCCAAATAAATAGACCAATGGAACCATATATCCAAATACCAAAAAGTGATCTACCACCGTAATTTGTAAAAGAACGATGAGGAATAAAGAGATTCCAATAGAAATAGGGTTGTTATTCATCTTGCTCTAGTTCTTTTCGTTCTTGAAACAAAAGGTTTTCAATAGAATAGACAGGTCCCATGGCAGAGAAATCATGGGCAAGCTCAAGGGTTACAGAATAAAACCCATCATTGGGATTAATCTCTGTTTCCCTTACGAACCCAATGACTATTCCCGGAGGGAAAAGAGAGGACTTTTGATTAGAGACAATGGTGTCGCCTATTTCTAATGGGGCGTGACGAGGGATGTCTAAAAGAGAAATAATATGTGGGTCTTTTCCGTCCCACAGCAAGGTTCCAAAATAAGGGGATCCCTTTACGGAGCCACTCATGGTGAATTTGGGATGGATTAGAGGGATGATCCTAGCATAGTGATTGCTCACTTCCTTTACGACTCCAACCACCCCAGAAGAAGAGATCACTCCTTGCTGAGCTTTAATTCCATGAAGTCTTCCTCGGTCTATGGTTAAGTAGTTATTGGTTTGCCTGTAGGTAGCCGAAATGGTTTTTGCAGAAGTGTAGATGAATTGTTGCTTGTAAAGCGTGTCTACAATAGTGTCTCTTACGGCAAAAAGAGGAAAATAACTATTGCGTTGTGCGGTTCTTATGGCTGCATTTTCTCTCGATAAGTTTTCGTTTACCTCACCGAGTTTGTGGTACTCAGAAAAGCTGTTGAGCTTTTGGTCTATTCCACCCGAAAATTCCACAAAACCATCTGCTAGATAGCTTCTTTGATAACTAGTAGAAGAAAAATACATCCACAGGGCAATTAACTGCAATAGTACAAACACCAAGACTCTGGTGTTCTGAAAAATCAATTGAAGTAAAAACCGCATGGGGGTTATCTTATGGCATTAAGAAACTGAATTTCTCTATGTTTTTGAGGGCAATTCCCGTTCCGCGTACAACGGCTCTAAGAGGGTCTTCAGCTACATAAACTGGAAGATCGGTCTTCATAGTAATTCTTTTGTCCAAACCTCTAAGCATGGATCCGCCTCCCGCCATATAGATTCCAGAATTGTAGATGTCTGCAGCTAATTCTGGAGGGGTCATGGATAAGGCCTCCATAATGGCATCTTCTATTCTTAAGATAGATTTGTCCAATGCCTTGGCAATTTCTTTATAGGTGACAATAATTTGTTTGGGCTTTCCGGTTAGTAAGTCTCTACCTTGAACCGCTAGGTCTTCGGGTGGATTTTCTAACTCGTCCAATGCAGAGCCAACACTGATTTTTATTTGTTCTGCCGTTCTCTCACCCACAAAGAGATTGTGTTGAGTTCTCATGTAGTATGCAATGTCATTGGTAAAGACATCACCGGCTACTTTAATCGATTTATCAGCTACAATTCCACCTAAAGCCAAAACGGCAATTTCTGTTGTTCCACCACCTATGTCAATAATCATATTTCCCTTGGGTTCCAGAACATCAACTCCAATCCCAATGGCAGCGGCCATTGGCTCGTGTATTAGGTATACTTCTTTGGCTCCAGCGTGTTCTGCTGAATCCTTAACCGCTCTTTTTTCTACCTCGGTAATACCCGATGGGATGCATATTACCATTCTAAGACTGGGAGCAAACCATTTGTTCTTAAGTGCCGGAATGCTTTTGATCATTTCACGAATCATGTGTTCAGATGCCTGAAAATCAGCAATCACACCATCCTTAAGGGGTCTTGTGGTTTTGATGTTTTCATGGGTTTTTCCATGCATTAGCCTCGCTTCATGACCTACTGCAAGAATTTTGTTATTCATGCGGTCTATGGCTACTATAGAAGGGGCGTCAACAACGACCTTGTCTCCGTGAATAATCAGAGTGTTGGCTGTCCCGAGGTCAATTGCAATGTCTTGCATAAAAAAATCAAACAATCCCATGTGTTGGTGGTATTTAGGGTTTCAACAATTAGTGTTTAAAGTGACGAGTTCCTGTAAAGACCATTTTCATTGAGTTTTGATCACAATAATCAATGCTCAATTGGTCTTTTATAGATCCTCCAGGTTGTATTACCGCTTCAATGCCCTCGTGATGTGCGATTTCTACACAATCTGGGAAGGGGAAAAAGGCGTCCGAAGCCATTACAGCTCCTTTTAAATCAAAGTTAAAGGATTTTGCCTTAGCAATGGCTTGTTTTAAAGCGTCAACCCTAGAGGTCTGTCCTGTCCCACTGGCAAGCAATTGGCCGTCCTTGGCCAGCACAATGGTGTTTGATTTGGTGTTTTTACAAATCTTACTGGCAAACTCTAAATCGGTAAGCTCACGGTCAGAAGGAGCTAAAGACGTAATGGTTTTCATTCCTTCAATAGAATCCGTGATGTGATCCCTGTCCTGAACTAAAGTTCCATTCAAAATGGTTCTAACCGTTTTGGCTTGGGGAACAAAATCCTTTAGAATTAAAATAACTCGGTTCTTTTTAGATTTTAGAATGGCTAAGGCTTCTGCTGAATAGCCAGGCGCAATAACAACCTCAAAGAATAGGGAGTTCATGGCTTCTGCAGTCGCTAGGTCTATTTCACAGTTAGAAACGATAACTCCGCCAAAAGCAGAAACCGGATCTGCTGCCAAAGCATCATTCCAAGCGTCCACAAGATTTTCTCTAGAAGCTACACCACAAGCATTGTTGTGTTTGGTAACCGCTATGGTGGTTAGATCAAATTCATTAATCAACTGGACAGCAGCATCTACATCCAATAGATTGTTATAGCTGAGTTCCTTTCCATGAATTTGTTCCAGAATATCTTCTAACTTCCCATAGAAAGTGCCTTCTTGATGAGGGTTTTCTCCATACCTAAGCGTTTTTCCTTCTTGGAAAGACTGTTTAAGGGCAGGTATCTTTTCATCTTTATTAAAGTAATTAAAGATGGCAGAATCGTAATGAGAAGACTCGTTAAATGCCTTTGCAGCAAAACTTCTTCTTTGGCGTAATGTTGTCGCCCCTTCTTGAGAAGAGAGGATATCCAATACCTCTTCATAGTATTTTCTAGAAGGAACAATCAATACGTCGGCAAAGTTTTTTGCGGCGGCCCGAATCAAGCTGATTCCCCCAATGTCAATCTTTTCAATAATATCCGCTTCAGGCGCACCCGAGGCAACCGTTTCTTCAAATGGGTACAAGTCTACAATGACAATATCCAAATCGGGAATGGCAAATTCTGCCACTTCTTTTTGATCGCTTTCTAAACTTCTTCTGGAGAGAATTCCACCAAAGATTTTGGGGTGAAGTGTTTTGACTCTACCTCCTAAAATGGAGGGATAAGAAGTCAAGTCCTCTACAGGAATTACAGGAATCCCTAAATCTTCAATAAATTTTTGAGTACCTCCCGTGGAGTATATCTCGACTCCGTTATGGTGTAAATTCTCTACTATTGGGCCTAGACCGTCCTTGTAAAATACTGAAACTAGAGCGCTTTTGGCTTTTTTTTGTCCTTGCATTACCTTGAATTTGTGAATAATCAAAAATAAGTTTTTTCGCGTTCAATCAGGGGATTTTTTAAAGGGAATTTAGAGGATATACTCTGCCTTTGTATCTTTATCAAAATTCCCAGTATATGCTGATTTTTAGGCTCCTAAAGGAAAGCTTTGATTTTGCTCTGCAAGCTTTGATAGTCAATAAGTTAAGGACGGTTTTGTCTTTGCTAGGCATCACGGTTGGTATCTTTGCTATTATCACGGTTTATTCTGCTGTAGATTCTCTAGAAGCCAATATTAGAAATAGTGTATCCTCATTGGGAAACAATGTTGTCTATGTTCAGAAAATGCCTTGGGGTGGAGGAGGAGAGTACAAGTGGTGGAAGTATATCAACAGACCTGAACCCACATATTCTGAGTTTGAATTACTTCAAAAAAAGATGAAAGATGTTCCGGATATAGCCTACTTATTTGGGACTAACGAGACAGTCAAGTATAGGAATAACTCCGCAGAGAATGTGACCATATTTTCGGCTTCTCATAAATACGATAAGATATGGGACTTGGATCTCAATTCTGGAAGGTATTTTACGGAAGGAGAATCCAGGTCAGGCTCTGCTCTGGGAATTATAGGAGTAGAAGTTGTGAAGGGATTGTTTCCCGATCAAGATCCCATAGGCAAAGAGGTAAAGCTCTTGGGTAGAAAGGTCACTATTATTGGAGTTTTTAATCGCCAAGGAAAGAGTATGACGGGCCAAAACTTTGACGAAATGGTATTGGTTCCCTCTAATTTTTTGAGGAAGATTATGAATTTAGACTACCTAGGAGGAGGCGCTATTATGGCAAAGGTCCCAGAAGGATGGTCTATGGATAGACTCAAAGATGAATTGAGTGCTAATATGCGAGCTGTAAGAAGGTTGTCTCCGCGAGAGGATGAGAACTTTGCCTTGAACGAAATGAGTTTGATTTCTTCTGCTCTAGATGGTCTATTTAGTACGTTGGGAATTATTGGGACCGTTATTGGTGGCTTCAGTATTCTGGTAGGAGGCTTTGGGATAGCCAATATTATGTTTGTTTCTGTTCGCGAAAGAACCACTCAAATTGGGATTCAAAAATCATTGGGTGCCAAGAGAGAATTTATACTCCTTCAATTTTTGTTTGAAGCTGTAATACTCTGTTTGTTTGGTGGTGTTCTTGGATTGCTCTTGGTGTTTGTTTTGATAAAAATTGCTTCTGCAGCGGTCGAATTTGATTTTTTCTTAAGCCTTAATAATATTATTTGGGGTCTGGGGATTTCGGCAATTATAGGCCTGATTTCCGGATTTCTTCCAGCGCTTTCTGCCAGTTTAATGAACCCGGTGGATGCAATTAGGGCCAATACCTAAAAAAATTCACATTCTTTCTTAGGAAAACAAGGGTCTTATTTTTTCGCAGATAGCAAAAAGCATTTTTTCGTCTTCGCGGGTAATGGATTTTGCATAGTGGGAATCAATGTCTAATTGTCCTACTAATTGATTGCCGAGATTAAATATGGGAACAACTATTTCTGCTTGAGTTGCCGAGCTACAAGCAAGGTAGTTTTCTTCTTCCTTTACGTTTTGAGAAATAAAGGTCTCTCCCGATACGGCAACTTGACCACATATTCCCCTTCCAAAAGGAATGATGGTGTGGTACGTCTTTTCACCAACATAGGGACCTAATTCTAACTGAGAAAGTTCAAAATTCATATTGTAGAACCCCGTCCAATTAAAGTGTTGGAACCTTTGGTCAAGCTCTTCACAAATTTTTAGAAGAGCCTCGTCTTTTGGGAGGTGTAAAAAAGCCTCTACAACCTTCAGTGTTTTTGTGTGTAGTGGTGTCATTAATTCCAAATTTTGGGTATAAAAATCCAAACTCCTATTCCAGCTGCCAAAAGCGATGCCCACAAGACCGCAGCGGCCGATAGGTCTTTTACATCTTTGATCATGGGGTGTTTTTCTGGGTGAACTGCATCACATAATTTCTCTATAGCTGAATTGATAATTTCTAAGCCTATGACCAGGGCTATCAAAACTCCAGCGATCATCCATTCTATCGGTGTTAGAGGGTAAATAATCCCCAACAATAAGACTCCTAATACGGCAACTGCATGAAATCGCATGTGAACTTCTTCCCAAAAGGCTAAACGCAATCCTCTAAAGGCGTGAACAAAGGCTAGTATTCTCTTGTTTTTCAATGTGTTGTGTTGTTTAGATATTAACATTCAATCTTTAAAACTATTTTATCGTTAACTAAATAAGGAAACCTCAATTAAATCCGCTTTACTAAATTTATGCCAATCAAAAAATTATTTCAATGAAACACACTTTACGTAAGTGGATGCTTCTGTTCGTAAGTTTTGTATCCATGCATGCTTTTGGGCAAAGTATTTCTCTAAACCAGATCACTAACTTGTCAAAGTGTACGGGAGACTCTCTTAATATTCAACTCAACATTGGTGCACCTGGCTTTAACTTCGGGAATAAGTACACCGTGGAATTTGCAGAGGGAAACGCGTCAACCGTTGACTTTACTACTGCAGTTGTCCTACCCATTGTAAAATGGGCTCCTACTAGTGCGCCACCAAATGTTTTGGATACTATAGGAGCAGGACCTAAAGTAGCAACTGTTATTATTCCAACCAACATCACGCTCAATAATTTTTACAGTATTAGAATTATTGCCTCCAATCCCATAGTAACCTCAGATACCATTCAGCTTACAGTTAATGTGAGTCCAGAAAGTTCTATTGATACTATCATTGGCGGGTTCTCCAATCCTTACACCTTTACCAATCCAAATGATTGGGGATTTTGTCAAGACGATACCATTCAACTCAAAGCCGTTCCGGGAATGGACAGTTACCAGTGGATAAAAGACGGTACCCCTCTTGTTGGTGAGGTTGACGATTCCTTGTATGTCTTTGCCTCTGGAATTTACAGTGTAGAAGTAGGACTGGGGAACTGTACTGATATTTCTATGGATACCATTATAAACATGGTGATCATTCCAAAGCAGATTTTTCCAACGGATTTCTCTTATATAGCTGGTGAGGATTCCGTCCGCTTTTGTGAGGACGATTCGGTAACCTTGAGAGGGCCCTCTGTTTTTTCTCCCCTGGTTACTTTGGAATATCAATGGATGGTGGATACACTTGATATACTCGGATTTCCTCATCCTAAAACTTTGGTTAACGATACCCTTCAGGATATTATCCTGAATACTTCAGGAATGTATAGGGTAGAAATTTTTGATGGGTTTTGTACGGATACCTCAGATTTCTATTGGGTGATTGTGGATTCTATACCCGATACCCAAATCCTAGAATACCCCTTCCCAGGGCAATCGCCAACATCATTTGATGTATGTATCACCGATAGTATTAGGCTGTCAACAGTAGATAGCGTACTGTCTTGGAGCTACCAATGGCAAGTACAATATCCCTCGGGTACTGGCCCTTGGCTAAACCTTCCCAACGACACGCTTCCATGGTTAGTCGTAGATACCACTTTGATTTTGGATACTGCTTCTTACAGGGTAACCTTAGTGAATAATGCAAATGATACCAATTTTAGGTTGTGTACCTATGTGACACCTCCAGTTCAAGTAAATATTATTCCTCTACCTACCTTCACTTTTGCTCCCTCAGATTCCATTGATATTTGTGAAGGAGATTCTGTTGTGGTTTTAATCAACGGAAATGCAAATGATTACTTCTGGGACAACGGAGCCTATTTAGGTTCTAGTCGAGTCATTTACAATGCCGGAACGTATCCTGTAGAAGGGGTAAATCAATTTGGTTGTTCTTCTTGGGATACCCTCAAGGTGGTCTTTAATGTGGTTGCCGCAAATGCAGGTCCTGACCAAACGGTAAAGGCGGGAGAAACCGTTTTATTAACCGCTTCAGGAGGTTCTGATTATTACTGGTTTGCAGACAAGCCCGTATACTTTAGCAATCCTCAAGATCCCAATACCTCTACGCGACCTACAGAAGATACCACCAAGTATTACGTAATGGTAATGGATGGTAATGGTTGTACAGACCTTGATTCAATGATGGTTTATGTAGATAGAGGCGTTGACGAAAACGTCAACAATATTACCAATGTATTAACACCAAATGGAGATGGGTTTAACGATGTTTGGGACTTGTCTCAAGTAATGGCCGGAAGAACCTGTGAATTGGTGATTCTTAACCGCTGGGGATCCGAAATATACTCTACCATTGATTATCAAAATACTTGGAGAGGTACCAACCAAGCGGGTGACCCTCTACCTGATGGCACCTATTATTATATTCTTAGGACTGCAGGAAAAGACATTGCTTCAGGAGGTATAACCATTTTGAGTTCTAACCAATAACCGAATTACCCATGAAAAAGATAGTATTCTTAATAATGATTACCCTTGGGGTATTGGGCTCTGAAGTAACCGCTCAACAACTCCCATTATATTCTAACTACCTATTTACCCAACACATCTTTAATCCTGCAATGTCAGGTTCTAGAGGAGTGACTGAGGCTGCGGTATTTCATCGTCAGCAATGGGCCTCCGTTCAGGGAGCACCTACAACCAGTGCTATTTCCTTAAATGGTGCTCTCAATAGGGAGAAAATTGGTTACAGTATCTACGGTTATGTAGATAATACGGATATCGTACAGAGGTATGGTTTTTACGGCTCATATGCCTATCACCTGCAATTGTCTGATAAAAACACTTTGAGTTTTGGATTGGCTGCGGGTTACCTTAACAATTCAATTATTCAACAGAATGTTAAGGCGGGAGATATCTCGGATCCTGTTTTGGGAGCCAACCTAAATTACGGGGGAACCTTTGACTTGAATTTTGGAATGAACCTCAAGGTTGGGAATTTTCAAATTGGTGCTGCAGTGCCTCAGTTGATTGGTGCGCCTATTAAATACAATGAGTCATTAAGTGTACCTGTGCAGTATGGGCTGATCAGGCATTTTTTGGTAAATACTCAGTATGACTTTGAAGTTCAAGGAGACAAGATGGTATTGACTCCATTTGCCAATGTTAGAATGGCAGAAAATGTTCCTGTTCAATTTGATGGAGGACTTATGTTCAATATGAAGGAGCTAGGATATATTGGTGCTACCTACCGTTCTGACTTTGGTGTGACTGCAAATATTGGGCTTCACCTTACGGATGAATTAACCGTGGGATATGCACAAGAATTTTCTACCTATCAATACGCTTCTTCACTGGGAACAACCAATGAGTTTACCTTGGTGTACCGCTTTGGTTCTAACAAAGATAAAAAGCGTTTAGAAAATGAAATCAAAAAACTCAAGACCAAGCAACGTCAGCAATCAGAAGAGACAGAAGACATGGTTAATGAGCGCTTAGAAGAGTTCAAGCAAGAGCTAGAAACTCAACAAGCAGCTTCTGTAGAAGACCAGAAGAAACAAATTGAGGCCGAAATGAAGGCTCTTAAAGAAGAAAGAGAAGCGGGTGCTGCTGCCGGTGCAATAGGAGGATCCGTTGCCGGCGGAGCCGCTGGTGCCGGAGCTGTTGCTGTTGGTGGTAACCCAGAAGGTGGAATGAACGGCTATGATGCCAATGGCAATCCCACAGGCGGAATGGTTAAAAACCAATCGGCAATAGGTGGTTACGACGATTCTAACTACGCCTCTAATGTAGCCCCTGGCTCAAGAGGGTATTATATAGTTGGTGGTGTATTTGGCTCAGAGAACAATGCCAATCGTCATGCTCAAAAATTGAAAAACCAAGGTTTAGATGTTAGGGTATTTAGAGACCCAGGGAACAATATGTTCTATGTGTACCTCATGAAATTCTCTTCTTATGAGCAAGCGGCAAATGCCAAGAGTTCTAATCTGAACGGTCAATATAATGGCAAGCTTTGGATTAAATCCATGAGGTAAAAACCTCTACCAGGTTGTATATAAAAAGGGTTGGCCATTGGCCAACCCTTTTTATTTTATTTTCCTTGAAAAAGAAAGGGACACCAAGGGTTTATTGAACACCCTTAGCTACTTTTTGAGCTTGGAGAATGTGCCTGTCCATATGTGCGATTAAAAAGGCGAGAGCATCTCCAACAGAGAGTTTTACTAATGGCCCCAAGAGAGTGGGGATTCTTTGTTTTTTGATATCCACCTTTTCAAAGCATGAAATAAGTCGCTTAAACTCTGAGAGGTCTCTCATGAAATCTTCGAACACTACCCTTTGCAATACAATGGCACCAGGCTCTCTCTCTGCAAGAGGGCGCAAGGATTTAGCAGTTGCCATCTTATAGGGGATTACTCCCCCGTCTTTAGGAGCCATTCCTCTAATAAAAAACCGACCCTTTAGTGAGTGATAAAAAGGAGGATCAATGTCATGGTCTTTTACCTTGCTTTCTAGTGCCTGGAATTGCTTGAGATAATGGGTGTGAGTTAGGTTGAGGTGTTCAATGTTTTGAGAAATACTCCAAGTCTTTGGGTCCGGCTTTTTATTGAGATCTTCTTCTGGTAGATAGTAAAATGACTTTTCTATACGGTCTTTGTTCCTGTCTAGATGTTCGGATAACGATTTGAGAAATTCGTTTTGAGTCATAACAGTATAATTTTATATTCTCCTACTCATGGTGAGGTCTTATTCGGTTTTCTGTACTTCTAATTTTAGAGGAGCCATAAACTGCAAGGCCTCGTCAATGGTGTTAACCTTTCTAATGATTAATCTGAGTCTGTCATTTTTTTGCTTCATTTCTACCCTTTGCGGATGGGATTGCAAAAAGGATAAGATATGAGAAAAGATGGGACTCTGAAAATAAGGACTGTCTTGAGCTGAGATAAAGAGCCCCAAAAGACTATTGTTCTTGAGAATTAGCTTTTCGAAACCTATTTCTTTTCCCAACCATCTTAGTTTCATGGATTTTACCAATTCCTCTGCCTCTGAAGGAAGAGGCCCAAATCTATCATTGAGTCGGATTCTGTAGGCTTCTAACTCTTCTGGTTTTTCTATGGAGTCTAATTCCTGATACAGTCGCAACCTTTCTTCTATATTGTTTACATAGTGGTCCGGAATGTGAAGAGCTAAATCAGTATCCAATTGACATTCCTCTACAACATTTGTGATGTCTGCAGAATTGGATTGGGCATAAAGCTCTTTAAACTCATTTTCCTTGAGTTCTTTGACGGCTTCTGCTAGTATTTTTTGATAGGTCTCAAATCCCATATCAGCAATAAAACCACTTTGTTCTGCTCCCAACATATCTCCTGCCCCTCTGATTTCTAAGTCGCGCATAGCGATTTTAAAGCCACTTCCCAGGTCGCTAAATTGCTCCAGTGCTTCCAGTCTTTTTCTAGCTTCTTCGGTAAGGGCAGAATAGGGAGGAGCGATAAGTTTACAGAAGGCCTGTTTGTTACTTCTTCCTACCCGACCTCTCATTTGGTGGAGATCACTCAAACCAAAATTTTGGGCGTTGTTAATCAATATGGTATTTGCATTGGGTACATCCAATCCACTTTCTATTATGGTGGTAGATACCAGAACGTCAAATTGACCTTCCATGAACTGGATAAGCATATCCTCTAATTTTTTTCCATCCATCTGCCCATGACCAATACCCACCTTTGCACCAGGAACCAGTCGTTGAATCATCCCGGCAACATCGTGTATGTTTTCTATTCGGTTGTTGATGAAGAATACTTGTCCACCTCGTGAAATCTCGTATTGAATGGCATCTCGTATAGCCTCTTCATTAAATCCCATAACCTCCGTGTCTATTGGGTGCCTATTGGGTGGAGGAGTGGTCATAATGGAAAGGTCCCTAGCAGCCATCAATGAGAATTGCAACGTCCTTGGAATGGGTGTAGCAGTAAGGGTAAGTGTGTCAATATTTACTTTTAGAGTTTTGAGTTTGTCTTTTACTGAGACTCCAAATTTTTGCTCTTCATCAATAATCAATAAACCCAAATCTTTAAATGAAACGTCCTTACTCACCAATCTGTGGGTTCCAATAATAATGTCTACTTCTCCTGCGGCTAATCTCTTAAGGGTTTCGGTTTGTTTTTTCCCCGTTTTAAATCTATTTATGTAATCCACCGTAACGGGGAACTCTGCGAGTCGTTCACTAAAGGTCTTATAGTGTTGAAATGCTAAAATGGTTGTGGGCACCAATATGGCTACTTGCTTGCCGTTGGCCACAGCCTTAAAGGCAGCTCTCATGGCTACCTCTGTTTTTCCAAACCCAACATCTCCACAGATCAATCTATCCATGGGAATGGTATTTTCCATATCCGCCTTTACATCTTGTGTGCTCTTTATTTGGTCGGGTGTATCTTCATAAATAAAGGAGGCCTCTAATTCATGTTGTAAATATCCATCGGGAGCATAGGCAAAACCCTTTGCCTCTCTTCTCTTTGCATAGAGTTCAATGAGGTTATAGGCAATGGTTTTAACCTTGGTTTTGGTCTTTTTCTTGAGGTTTTGCCATGTTTGAGTTCCCAGTTTATGTACAGAGGGAGCAGTGCCTTCCTTGCCGTTATATTTGGCAATCTTATGAAGGGAATGAATACTAATATAAAGGACGTCATTGTCCTTGTACGTGAGTTTTATGGCTTCTTGGGTTTTGTTGTCTACCTCTATTTTTTGCAGCCCGCCAAATTTGCCTATTCCATGATCAATATGGGTTACATAATCACCATATTGTAAGGAGTTGAGCTCCTGAAGTGTGATGGATTGTTTCTTGTCAAGGCCTGTCTTGAGACGAAACCTCTGGTATCTTTCAAATATCTGATGATCTGTATAGACTACCAGTCCCTTTTCTGAATCTTCAAACCCTTCGTGAAGGCTTCCTACTATGGGTTGAAAAGAAACTTCGGACCCCAGATCTTCAAAAATGGAATAGAAGCGTTCTACCTGTTTTTGAGAATTACAGGTAATGTAATTGGTAAGTCCTTTTTCTGTATTCCCTTGGAGGGTCTCTGTAAGAAGCTCAAAATTCTTGTTAAAAGATGGCTGTGGTTTTCCGTAAAAAGAATATTGACCCTCACTAAAAACAGGTGTTTCTGCTCCCACGTGGTAAATATGGTGCCTCAATAAATCAGATTCTAAGGAATCTCCATTACAAAACATTTCTGCCGGTGCGGCATGACTTATTTCTCCTGGTAATTTTTCGAATTCCTGAAGTGCCAAATCGTAATTCTTATCCAAAACGGACTGTGTAATGGAAAGGCTTTTTAACCAAATGGTGCTGTTTTCTTTTAGGTATTGAAGAAAGGACTCTCTCTTTTCTAGGTGCTTTTTGTCTTCTATATTGGGAACGATTTCCATTCTGGAGACCGTTTTTATGGACAATTGATTTTCTACATCAAAGGTTCTAATACTATCGACTTCGTTACCAAAAAACTCTATCCTATATGGGTTTTCGTTGGCATAAGAAAAGACGTCTACAATCCCTCCCCTAATGGAAAACTGACCGGGCTCCGTCACAAAATCAGTTCTTTCAAATCGGTACTCAAACAGAGTTTCGTTAAGAAAGTCAATATCAATCCTTTCTCCATTGGCAAGCCTAAGAGTATTGGCAGAAAGGGTTTTTTTGGTTACCACCCTTTCAAATAGCGCCTCTGGATACGTAACAATGGCAGCGGACTGTCTCCTGCTGTTAAGTCGGTTGAGGACCTCAGCTCTTAACAGGACATTGGCATTGTCTGTTTCTTCCATTTGATACGGTCTCCTGTAGGAACCCGGAAAAAAGAACACTCTCTTGGATCCAATGAGTTTCTCCAAGTCATTTAGAAAATAGGCAGCTTCTTCCTTGTCGTTAAGAATAAATACAAAATCGTTGTCAGCTTCAAGAAATTGAGAGGCCCCAACAATAGAAGCTTGGCTGCCCACCATTCCTTTAATCACCTGAGCAGACTCGGTTACTTCTGGAGAAAAGGGATAATGCGAAAGAAGAGATGTCAGGTCCATAGGGCCGTTTCTGAATTTGTGCAAAGGTACATTTCTTACCAGTTAATTTAAATACCTTTAGGCTTATCATTAGAAAATGCCCATGGCCCATCTAAAATACTACGCAGACCTCGCTTGGTTAAAAACCAAGCTGTTTTTTATGCGCAAAAAAACAACATCTCAGCCCGAAAAGAGTTCTTGGGCTGTTGTGGGATTTTTTCAGAATGATTCTGGATTTCTCAGGGAATGGATTCTATTTTACCTCTCTCAAGGGGCTTCTCATATTTACCTCGTGGACAATCATTCCACAGACACTAGTAGAGAAGACCTCAGGTCTTTTTTAGAAAAAGGCCTAATAAGTATTTATGATCCGGCTCCTCATTTAGGTTTTAAAGATCAGGTAGTAGAGGCTTATAATAGATTGGGAAATATTGCGGCAACTTCCTGCGAGTATGCGCTGTTTTTAGATACCGATGAATTTTTGATTTTTAACCAGGGAGCCCCTTTGTCTGATCATTGGATGAATTCTCCGCCTCAAAATGGATATGTTTACAACTGGTGTCTTTTTGGCACCTCGGATGTCAAATCTTTAGCCTCTGATGAATGGATGATAGAAAAGTTAACTCGTCGTTTTGGCAATAACCACAATGAGCATCTTCACGTAAAGTCTTTGGTAAGGATCACACAACCCTTTGCCTTTTACAAAGGAAATCCTCATTATCCAGAGTTGGCTTGGGGGCACAAAATGCAATGGCCTGACGGATCTCCATTTGATACAAACCAAAGGAAAATTGATTTTTCATTTGCCAAGATTCATCACTATTGGTATAGGACAGAAGAATTTTACCAAAAGGTTAAGAAACCCAGGCGAGTGGCTTTTGATGGAGGACGATCAGAAGAAGATGAAAAAAATCACAAACTCCAATCCCATGAACTAGAAGATACGAGTGCGGCATTGTATATTAAAGCGCTTAAACTCTGGGCCAAAAATCACAAACTGTAATTTGCTGCTCAAAGGATGAGAATGATAACCGAAATGGATACTTATGATTTTTAAACCCAATCCTTCCTTGATTTTTATTCACTTGCCCAAGGCGGCAGGATCCAGTCTCTCAAAAGTTTTGGATTCTAATTACGAGAATTCAACGTATTGGATAAATTCCCTGAGAGAAAAACACAAAATCAATAATGGTCATTCCTTTAGAGTTTTAAAACCAGGAATAAAAGCCATGTACGGTCATATCTATGCTCACCCCAATTTGCCTGAGATATTTCCCAATTCTCAATTTATTACCTGGTTGCGCGACCCTGTAGAGAGAGCTCAGTCTCTATATTGTTTTTGGCAAGTGCTTGGCGCCGAAGGTAGAGTTGATGCAACGGACATTCCCTTACAGACTTTTGCAGAGGAGCAGCCTAGTTTTGATGAGTTTGTACAGAATGAATTATATGCTCCTCAGATTAAGGGATATACTAGTTATTTGGGCGGTTTAAAGCCAGAGCAATACGCTTTTGCAGGAAGGCAAAGTCACTTTGAAAGTGATTTGGCTCGATGTGGTAAAATCCTAGGGTGGAAGAATTCCCAAGGTGTAAAGACCAATGTTAATCCCAAGAAATCAGAAATTTCCTCTAACCAAAAAGAGGAGCTCAAAGAGCTCCTCTCGGAAGAATATGCGATTTATCAATCGTTTCTTGATTATTTTCACGAGGGCAAACCGTAGTAAATAGTTGTATCTGTTTTACTCTCCGTAAGTGGAAATGAATTCCTCAGCTTTTTTTACCATGGTTTTGGAACCTATAAAATAGGGTACTCTTTGGTGTAGTTCTATGGGAACAATATCCATAATTCGGTTCTTTCCATCCGAGGCAATCCCACCCGCTTGTTCTGCAATAAATGCTAAGGGATTGCATTCGTATAGCAATCTTAATTTTCCTTTGGGCGCTAGGGTTCCTGTAGGGTAAATATAGATACCTCCCTTAAGCACATTTCTATGGAAATCAGAAACCAAAGAACCAATATATCTAGATGTGTAAGGTCTGTTAGAGGCCTTGTCGTATTCTTGACAATATTTGAGATATTTCTTTACTCCGTAGGGAAAGTGAACATAGTTACCCTCATTGATGGAGTATATCTTTCCTTCTTCTGGAATCTGCATATTGGGGTGAGACAAACAAAAGACTCCAATAGAAGGATCTAGTGTAAATCCATTTACACCATGTCCAGAGGTGTAAACTAGCATGGTAGAGGAACCATAAACAACATATCCAGCGGCTACTTGAGCCGATCCTGGTTGTAAAAAGTCCTCTAAGGTAACCGGGGAACCTACTGGAGTTACTCTTCGGTAAATAGAAAATATGGTTCCTACAGAAACGTTGACATCGATATTGGAAGAACCATCCAAAGGATCCATCAATACTACATATCGAGCATCTGCATGAATCTCATCATTAAAGATGATGAAGTCATCCTCTTCTTCACTGGCAACACCACAAACAGCTCCTTGATTTTTAAGGGCAGTAATAAAGGTGTCGTTTGCAAAGACGTCCAGCTTCATTTGCTTTTCTCCTTGAATATTTTCTGTGCCAATTGCACCTAATATATCTGCCAATCCCGCTTTGTTAATCTCTCGATTACAAACCTTAGCGGCTAAACGTATGGAGGTTAACAACTGAGAAAGCTCACCGGTAGCAAAGGGAAATTCGTTTTGTTTTTCGACAATAAATTCACCTAAAGTAGTAGGTCTATTCATGGGGAGAATGATTTAATACAAATATAGAAATTGAATGCGAGTGAAGGAGTGTAGACCTAGATTTTTACAAGCTCCTTTATTTCAATGTGTTTTAAAAATAACAAATACTATTAAAATGTAACAAATCAAATCAAATTTTCTAACCCTCTATACATGCAATAAGTTTGCAGTACCAATGAATGGGATATGAAAACCATAGAAAGAACCGCCGGTAAAAAAGAAATCTACCTCCAAATTGCTCAGCAATTTGGAACTCCTGTATATGTTTATGACGCAAACGTGATGATTGATCAATATAAACGCTTGCAGAATGCTTTTACCAAAGTTCCCACTCGTTTTCATTATGCGTGTAAAGCCCTTTCAAATCACAACATCATGAAGCTATTTCAAAAGTTGGGTGCTGGATTGGATGCTGTTTCTATTCAGGAAGTCGAACTGGGATTGCTCGCAGGTTTTTCTCCCAAAGAAATTCTATTTACACCCAATGGAGTTGGATTGGAGGAGATTGTGCATGCAGTGGACCAGGGAGTTTCTATAAATATTGATAACCTGAGTATTTTGGAACAATTTGGAGCAAGGTACGGATCATCCGTTCCGGTTTGCGTTCGTCTAAATCCACATATTATGGCCGGTGGAAATTATAAGATTTCTACAGGTCACATAGATTCCAAATTTGGAATATCCATTCATCAATTAAGACATCTAGAGAGAATAATCTCTTATTATGATATTCGCGTAGAAGGCTTACACATGCACACAGGAAGTGAAATTGTGGATGTTGATGTTTTCTTACAAGGCGCAGAAATTTTGTTAGACGCGGCATGCGATTTTGAACATGTGCATTACGTGGACTTCGGTTCTGGGTTTAAAGTAGCCTATAAACCCGGAGAAAAAGGAACACCTATAGAGGAGCTTGGGGAAAGACTCAGTGATTTGGTAATGAAGTACTGCCAAAAAATGGGTAAGCGCCTCGAGATGGTTTTTGAACCTGGGAAATTTTTAGTTTCAGAAGCCGGGGTGTTCCTTTCCGAAGTTAACGTAATAAAGCAAACGACTGCCACTGTATTTGCTCATGTGAACTCAGGTCTCAATCACTTTATCAGACCTATGTTTTACGATTCCTATCACCATATACTCAATCTCTCCAACCCTGAGGGAAAGGAAAGAATCTACACGGTGGTTGGAAATATATGCGAAACCGACACCTTTGCATGGGACAGGCCTCTTCCCGAAGTTTCTGAAGGGAACCTATTAGCCTTTTTAAATGCAGGAGCTTACCTACAGACCATGTCTTCAAATTACAATTCTCGATTTAGACCTGCAGAGGTGATGATATTAGATGATAAGATCTACCTAATCAGAAAGAGAGAAAATCTAAATGACCTTTTAGCCACTCAGATACCAGTGGAATTTGAATTATCAATATCTTCGAAGGAAATTCAAACGGTTTAGTACGCAATACAGCCGTTCTCTAAAGCAGACCCCATGAAAATTAGAAAAGCAGAGCGCTCTGATGTAGCTGCAATGCTCGGTTTGGTAAATGAATTGGCTATTTACGAAAAGGAGCCCAATGCAGTTAGGGTTACTCCCGATGAAATGGAGACCGAAGGATTTGACAATAATCTCTACCATGCATATGTAGCAGAAGTAGATGGTTTGGTGGTTGGATTTGCTCTTTGGTATCCTAGGTATTCCACTTGGAATGGAAGAACCCTACACCTTGAAGATTTTTACGTTCAACCCCAGCAACGGGGAAAAAAGATAGGGAAAGCTCTGTTCGAAGAATTTCTTAAAGCCGCCAAAAGGTGGGGCGCCAAGCAAGTAAAATGGGAAGTTTTGGATTGGAACCAACCCGCCATTGACTTTTATAATAATTACACCACAGAGTTTAGTAATGGTTGGATGTTGGCCAGAATAGATGATACTCAATTAAATAATTTAGTACCCTAAGTCATGAAGGTCTATAAGTTTGGTGGAGCTTCCGTAAAAGATGCCGCCTCTGTAATTAACGTTTCTAAAATTGTTTTAGAAACACCCGAGGAACCGCTGATAATTGTGGCTTCTGCCATGGGTAAAATGACCAATGCCTTGGAGGAATTGGTGGCTGCTGTATTTGAAAAACGAAGCCTTGAGGTAGAAGCTAAATACCGAGTGGTAGAGACTTTTCATTTAAACTTGTTGTCAGAAATATACCCGGAACTATACAATGTTTCCTCTGCTGTTCAGCATTTGCTTAAGGAATTGAAAAACGCCATTAAAGTTGACTACCCAGATTATGGTCGTGCCTACGATTCCATAGTACCTTTTGGAGAATTACTTTCAACTACTGTAATTTCTGAATACTTAAATACTCAAAACCGTGCTTCTACATGGTTGGATACAAGACAACTGGTAGTTACCAATAGTCACCACAGAAGAGCCACGGTGAATTGGGAGGTAACGGAAGAAAGAATAAGGGAGGCCATTCGCGGTGACCAGGTCTATTTGGTTCAAGGTTTTATTGGTGCAGATTCTCAAGGACATACCACAACTCTAGGGAGAGAAGGCTCTGACTATACGGCCTCTGTTTTTGCATTTTGCACCGATGCAGAAGATGTGACTATATGGAAGGATGTTCCCGCAGTTCTTAATGGAGACCCCAAGGTATTTCCAAATTGTATTCCCCTGAAAACCATTTCTTATAGAGAGGCTATCGAGTTGGCTTATTACGGTGCCTCTGTAATTCACCCCAAAACCATTCAGCCCCTTCAGCGCAAAGAAATCCCCCTCAGAGTTTGCTCCTTTATTGATAGGAGTGCTCCCGGAACCTTAATAACCAGAGGCGCAGGTCTTGATCCCTTAGTTCCTTGTTTTATACAAAAGACCAAACAGGTTTTAATTACCCTTTCTACCCATGACTTGGCCTTTATTGTAGAGGATCACCTAAGTTTTATTTATCAGGCCTTTCACGACTTAGGCGTTTCGGTAAACTTGATGCAAAACACCGCCATAAGCTCTAGTTTTTGTATTAACCATGATGCTATAATGTTTCCCAAGCTGCTTAAAACTCTAGAAAAGAGTTTTGATGTACGCTTTAATGACAATCTTACTATATATACCATAAGACATTACAATCCTTTAGTAATCAATGGATTAAAAGAAGGTAAAGAAGTGCTTGTAGAACAGATTTCTAGGAATACATTTCAGATGGTGTGTAAGGCCTAATATCGCCGTGGAATTTCGTACTTTTGAACGATACCTATGAAGATAATTGATCCCGTTGATGTCGCCAAAGTTACCAAATTAGATAAGCTCGGCTTATCCGGTTTGACTAACGTTATTATGGATTTGCTAAAACTCAATCGCATCAACGAGACTTACGCAAGGCATTTTGATAAAAAAGGAGTTGACTTTATAGATGGACTCTTTGAAGAATTCGGCATTGAATTCGATTATTTTGAAGAGGAACTCTCAAGAATTCCCAAAGAAGGTCCCTTTGTAGTTATTGCCAATCACCCTCTTGGAGCCATAGATGGAATAATCCTTATCAAGCTCATCTCTAAAGTTAGACCTGACTTTAAGGTAATGGCAAACTTTTTACTTCAAAAAGTAGAGCCCATAGCTGATTTTTTCATGCCGGTCAATCCCTTTGAGGATAGAAAAGATATTAAATCAAGTTTTGGTGGGATTAAGGACTCCATTGCTCATATTAAAGCCGGACATGGCCTGGGTATGTTTCCTGCCGGAGAGGTTTCTTCCTATAACATAGAGGAGGGTAAAATCATAGATAAAGATTGGGAAGAGGGAGCCGTTAAATTGATAGAGAAGCTTTCTGTCCCCGTAGTTCCCGTTTATTTCAAGGCAAAAAACAGCCGTTTGTTTTACCTGATTAGTTTAGTGAGTTCTACCCTTAGAACCGCAAAACTTCCTTCCGAAATGATCAAACAAGGAGGACGAGAGATTTTTATTAGAATTGGTCGCCCCATATTGTCAAATGAGCTCAAAGAAAATGAGAATACCAAAGAGCTTTCTACTTTCTTAAGAGATAGAACCTATAGGCTAGCCAATGCCCTAGAGGCAGAAAGAAAACGCCCCTCTCTCAAAACCAAGAAAGAAGAGGTTGTTCAAGATATTATCGATTCTGTTGATCCTGCTTTAATTAGGGCAGAAATAGATGTCTTACGAGAAGACGGTTCTCTGCTTACTCAGTCTAGAGGATTGGAAGTTTTTTGCGCTCATCCTCATAAAATCCCCAATATTCTAAGCGAAATTGGTCGATTGCGAGAAATCACCTTTAGAGAAGTAGGAGAAGGAACCAATCAGCCTACTGACTTAGATGAATTTGACCAACACTATCAACACTTGTTTTTGTGGGATCGTAATGAGAATGTCTTGGCGGGTGCCTACCGCTTGGGTATGGGAGCGGATATATTTCCCCAACATGGGATTAAAGGATTCTATATGGAGTCTCTGTTTAAGTTGGACGAAGAAGTTCACCCCGTTTTTGCTAAATCGCTAGAAATGGGACGAGCCTTTATTATAAAAGAATACCAAGTCAAACCCATGCCTTTATTTCTTCTTTGGAAGGGTATTGTCCACGTCATTGTGCGCAATCCAGACAAAGTGAGGTACTTGACGGGTGGGGTGAGTATATCTAATAAATTCTCTAAGTATTCCAAGGCCTTGATGGTGGCTTTTGTAAAGCGATATTTTTATGATGCAGAAATGGCAAAGCACATAAAACCTAGGAAAGAATACCGGCCAAAGTTAGGGCCAGTAGAGAGTCATCTCATAGAAAAGATTGGTGGTGACGACCTCAATAAATTTGATAAGTTCATTGATGATATTGAGCCCGGAAATATGAGATTTCCTGTATTGCTCAAAAAGTACATTAAGCAAAATGCAAAAATTGTTGCTTTTAATGTGGATCCAAAGTTTAATAACGCGGTGGATGGCTTTATGTATATAGACATAAATGACTTGCCAGAAAAGACCATACAACCCGTGCTTGAAGAACTAGAAACGGCTACTCAGAATATAGAAAAGAAAGAGAGCTAAGTAGTTCTAGAATTCGGCGGTGATTTTTTCTACCAAAAACCTTCCCATTTTTTCGAAAGATTCCTTTGTCCAGCCTGCTATATGGGAGGTGAGTATGGTTTTGTCTCCCTGTTTTAATAGTTCTTGAAGGGCAGGAGGTGTGTCTCCGGTAAAAGCTTGCGCAAAAGAGGCTTTTTCATATTCCAATACATCTAAACCAGCTCCCGTAATCATTCCATCTTTTAATGCATTTACCAAGGCCTGAGTATCTACAATGGGCCCCCTAGAAGTATTCAGTAAATAAAAAGGATTAGAGGCGCTATAAATATAGGCTTTGGATAGGTAGTACTTGGTTTCAGCAGAAAGGGGCAGATGAAGGCTGATTACATCTGAACGTTTTCTCAATTCTTGCGGGCTTACCGCCTCTACATTTGGATTTCTGCTGGGAGCGTATTTATCATGGGCAATGACCGTTGCACCTAGAGATAATAAAATTTCGGAGAAAGCCTGTCCCATATATCCAAACCCAATCAGGCCAAAAGTCAAGGAATGAAGCTCTCTTCCGGTATTTTCTGCTCGACTCCAAATTCCCCTTCTGATTTCACGATCAGACCGCCCCATGTTATTTATTAAATAGAGCGCCATTCCCAAGGCGTGTTCTGCCACGGCTCTTCTATTTCCTTCCGGAACATTGAAGCATTTGATATGTAAGGACTTGGCACAGGTTAGATCTATGTTTTCTAAACCCGCCCCAAATCGACCAATGAATTTTAGATGTGAATGTTGTTTGAGAAACTCAGCGTTAAGGGGAAAGCGACTTCTAATGATAATACCTGTGGCCTCATTACAGGCCATAACCGCTTTTTGATGCTCCCATTTGTAGGCTTTGTCTACGGTATAGCCAGAGGAAATAAATTCCTCCTCCATTTGGGTAGTACAAGCATCTAGAAAAACCACTTTCTTCATGTGGATGAGATTATTGTCTTAGTCCTGTGAGCCTCCAGGTAATTCCAAATCCTCCATAGGTTCCCACATCTTTTATGTTGGTGGCGATGGATTCGTCCTTCCATCCTCCGTAAGCAGATAGCTGAAAGCCTGGAGAAATTTTGTACCCAAAAGAAATTCTAACATTATGGGTCTGACTTTCTGCAAGGGCAGACTGAAAGGAAAGGGTGTGCCAGTCATACTCAAGAACTGCATTCCATTTTTTAAGCCTAAGAGCATATTGTGCCCCAGCCCCAAAGTCTTGTGCTTGTGTCTGGTAAATATACTTACTAGCCCCTGTGAGGTTAATGTGAAAATGATGAAAGTCGTGGTGGTACCCAAAGATTAGGGCAATGTCCATATATTCCCTAGTAAAGTTCCATCCCCCTTCAAAGGCTCCCGAGAAGCCTCTGTTCTTGGGTTCTAAAAATCTATATCTAGCGCGCAGACTCGTGTTTTGAAAGTTATCATTGAGTGCCACACTGTCTTTAGAATGGGTGTATTCATCTTCAGAATAGGAAAGATCTAATATGGCATCTAAATTCTCTGTAATCCCGAACCTAAAAATATTTTCTAATCGGTAGCCTTGTCTATTGAGATTGGTTTCTATGACGCCTATATTAACCTCTGTATCTGACCATACACCATGGACCCCATTGTGGACTTGAAAGACATTCCTACCCAATGTGTAGGATGATTTGAGCAGTCCCGGTCTATCGTCTCTAATCTCAGGGGTGAATTGAGCCATGGCCAAAGGACCCACCAGAAGGCATATAACTAAGAAAATGTGTTTTATCATAATCCAAAATCTTAAAAGGCAAAGCTAAATCCAATCCCACCAAAAAGCGTGGAAGATTCTGATACCGATCGGTTAGATGTTTGGTATCCCAGATAGAGGTCTACTTGATAATTGAGGTCCAAGGCATAGGCGATTCCCGCATCTACTCCTGGTGCCCAGGCATTGAGCCAACCGCCAGAAAAGCCTTCTACATAATACATCATCTTTCCATTTAAATACGCAATATTTAAAACGGTATTCATGGAAAAGGTTTCCGAGAAGTCCTGGCCCAATTCAAATCCTCCATTAACGGTAGAGGCCAGTACCCAGTTTTCTGCAAGAGGAAATCCAAAGTTGTAATTGGCCTGAAAGGGGAGTCCGTATCCTGCTTTTACATGTAGGTTATGATGAAAAGATCCTAAGTGAGGAAGGGCCATTCTTATTTCTGCGTAAATTCCAGCGGGTTCTTCAAACTGCCATGAATATTCGTTGTTTATTATGGGTAAGTCCGCAACTACAGAGCGTCCAAAGCTTACCCCACCGCCAAATTCTATTCCCTGTAAGGCACCCACTCTAAATTGTAAATCATTCCCTCCAACCGAAATTTTATTCGGACCTGCGGCCGTTAATGGACTTGAAATCCCAACCTGAAAGGCGACTTGCCTTAATTTTAAGATATCAAAAGCATTCACGTTTCCGGGTCTATCAGAGGCCCATTGTATAGATTGTCCCCAGCTAATTTTGGAGGCGATAATAAACAGAACAAGTAAAGTTCTTTTCAAAATCCAAATATTAGTTTTCCAATAGAGAAGTAAATAAATAGACCAAAGACATCGTTGGCCGTGGTAATAAAAGGACCGGTAGCTACCGCGGGGTCAATATTCCATTTATCTAGGAGAAGGGGTATTGAGGTTCCAAAGAGGGAAGCAAACATTATGACCAAGAATAAGGAAAGGCTTATGGTCGTTGCCAAGGTGTATTCTAAACCGGCAAAGGCCGTAATGCTGTAGAGGATTACGCTACAAATCACTCCATTGACTAGGCCAATGGAAACTTCTTTGAGAAGCCTCTGTATTACTGTGATTCCCAAGTTTTTATTGGCCAAAGCTTGAACCACTATCGCCGAGGATTGAACGCCAACATTTCCACCCATTGCCGCAATCAAAGGAATAAAAAAGGCCAGCTTGGGAAGGTCTGCCAATCTAGATTCTTGAGTAGAAATCACGAAGGCTGATATCAATCCTCCCATGAGTCCAATTAACAACCAGGGCAATCTTGCTTTGGTTACCTGGAGAAGATTTGATCCCAAGGCAACATCATCCGTAATACCTGATGCCAATTGGTAATCTTTTTCTGCTTCTTCTTTTATTACATCTACCACGTCATCTATGGTAATACGTCCCAAAAGCCTGCCCAGGTCATCTACAACTGGAACCACCACCATATCATAGCGTTCCATAAGGTTGGCTACATCTTCTTCTGGTGTGGTGGAGGTAACTTGAGCTATCTTGGGAGTGTAAACTTCCTTTACAGGTGTTTTTGTAGAGGTTGTCAATAGTTTTTTTAGACTGAGTCTGCCTAAGAGAACTTCGTTGTCATCAACAACATATACAGCGTGAACTTCTTCAATTTCTTCTGCTTGACGTCGCATTTCTCTTACGCAATGACGCACTGTCCAATTCTCATTGACCTTTACGAGTTCTGTGGCCATAAGGGCCCCGGCAGTGTCTTCTGCATGGGTTAAAAGGTCGGCCAATTGTTTGGCCGTTTCTACATCTTCGAGGAAAGAGAGAACTTCTCTTTTCTTAGCTTCAGGGAGCTCTCCTAATATATCCGCAGCATCATCAGAATCCAGGTTTTCTAATAGGTCTTCTGCGATTTCTTTTCCAGAGTATGATTTTAGGATTTTGATCCTAACGTCCTCTTCCAATTCTACTAGGATATCCGCCACCAAAGAATCTTCGAATTCTTGAAGCAGTAGATGAGCGTCCTCGTGTTCTACGCGCTCAATAACATCTGCAATATCCGCAGGGTGAAGGTCTTGGAGAATAAGCCCCAAAGCCTTTGCCTCACCTTTTTCTAAGGCATCTTTAAACTCGTTTATTTTATCTGAAGTTAATTCAAAACTCATGACGACTGAATGGCTTCTGTAAGTTCAATAAATTGAGTAACCGAGAGTTGCTCTGCTCGCTTGTCTAGGTAAGGTATAGCTTCCTTGTCACACTCTAAAGTTAGGCTTTTTAGGGCGTTTCTCAAGGTTTTTCTCCTTTGGTTAAAGCCTGCTTTTACGACCCGGGTAAAAAGAGCCTCGTCTACAGGAAGTGTGTAGCCCTCTTTTCTGACGAGCCTTATGACTCCAGACTTTACTTTGGGAGGTGGATTAAAAGCACCTTCAGGGACTGTAAATAAGTACTCTGCATCATAGTAGGCTTGGGTCAAGACACTTATGATTCCATAGGTTTTTGATCCATGGGGGGCTGCGATTCTTTCTGCAACTTCGCGTTGAAACATTCCGGCCATTTCTGGGATTAAGTCCCTGTTGGCAATCATGTTAAAAACGATTTGCGAGCTGATATTGTAGGGGTAGTTTCCAACGAGTCCAAAAGGCTCACCACTAAAAATTTCTCTTAGGTTTAATCTTAGGAAATCACCTTGTATTATTCGTTGACTTAACTGAGGATAGTGAGCATAGAGATACTCGACTGATTCTCTGTCTAATTCTACCACGTGGGTCTCAAAGTCTTTTTGAAGAAGGTATTGGGTTAGAACCCCCATTCCAGGACCAATTTCCAAGACCTTATCATATCCTTTACCAGAAAGGGCATTTGCAATTTTTTCTGCAAACACAGGTTCCTTTAAAAAGTGTTGACCTAAATGCTTTTTGGCACGTACAGAAGGACCCATGGGTTTTGATTTTTTCAAAGGTATTAAAATTGAATTACCATTTATCACATGACAATAGGGTTGTTTACGCTATCCCTGCTCTTTTGAGTAGGGGCTCTACTTTGGGTTTTCTACCCCTAAAGTTTTCAAATAAGGTCATGGGGTGTACGGTTCCTCCTGATTCTAATAAAACCTTAAAGGCACTAGCTGTTTCGGCATCGTATAGACCCTTTTCTAAAAAGGCTTCAAATGCGTCAGCTTCCAATACCTCTGCCCATTTATAGCTGTAGTATCCCGCAGAATATCCCCCTGGGAATATATGGTTAAATGCTGTAGACATCAGAGTGCCGCTAACTTGTGGAAAGAGCTCAGTAGGTTCCATAGTGCTCCTTTCTACTTGGGCAACATCGCAATCTTTAGGGAGTGGTTTTCCGTACCAAGCCATATCTAGTAATCCAAAACTCAGTTGCCTTAAAGTTGCATAACCTTCGAGGAAGTTTGCACTTTTGACTAAATTATCTACCCATTCTAATGGAAGAGGACTTCCCGTTTGGTAATGCTTTGCAAATAGGTTTAATGCCTCTTTTTGATAACACCAGTTTTCCATTATCTGAGAAGGTAATTCTACAAAGTCCCAAAACACAGAAGTTCCCGTTAGGGAAGCATGTCTGCCCTTGCCTAATATTCCGTGCAATGCATGTCCAAATTCATGAAATAGGGTGGTGACTTCTTGGAATGTCAACAAAGAAGGAGCGGTTCCTGTAGGAGGGGAAAAATTACAAACTATGCTAATATGGGGTCTTATGGTTTTTTTACCTTGCTTATAGGCAGAGCGGTAGCTGGTCATCCAAGCGCCATTTTTTTTACCGGCTCTTGGGTGGTAATCCGTGTAAAAGATAGCCAGGTGATCACCGTTTTCTTCAAGGACCTCGTAGGCTTTTACCTCAGGGTGGTACACTTGAATGTCAGGACGGTGAATAAATTCAATTCCATAGAGTTTTTGGGCAATCTCAAAAGCTCCTTTTTCGACATTTTGTAGAGAAAAATAAGGCTTGAGCAATTGATCATCTATATTGAATTTCTCTAGTTTTAGTTTTTCTGAATAATAGCTAAAATCCCATTTTTCTAGAGGAAATACGTTGTCTAACTTACTTGCAAAGGTGGCTACAAGCTCGTAGTCTCGAGCGCCAGCCGGCTGCGCTTTAATCAATAAATCATTGAGAAAGTCAATTACAGTATCTGAGTTTTTTGCCATTCTCTCTTCTAGGGTAAAGGCCGCATGATCTGAATATCCTAGTAGTTGAGCTCTTTTTTGCCTCAGATCTACTATGGTTTTTACCCACTCAATATTATTGTTGTCATTCTCTGAGTTACCTATTTTTCCCTTGGCTAAAAAGAGTTCTTTTCTCAATTCTCTCACCTTGCTATAGGTCATAAAGGGAACGTAGGAAGGCATTTGTAGTGTGATGGCCCACGGAGTTTTTCCTCCTTTTTCTGTAGCGGTTTGCTTGGCTCCTTGGACGGCATATTCTGGAAGTCCTTCTAGTTGGTCTTCTGTAGATAACCATAGTACATAGTCATTGGTGTCCGCAAGAACATTCTCCGAGAAGGTCAGCGTCGCTTGAGAAAGTTTAATATCTATATCTCGTAGAGCGGTTTTTTCTTTTGAGTTAAGTCCAGCACCATTTCGTACAAAGCTCCTGTAAGTTTTATTCAGAAGCATGGCATCTTCCGGAGAAAGGGAAGAGATATCGGTTTGTTTGTAAACAGTTTCTATAGCTTTAAAGAGATCGGCATTGAGCATGATGTCATTTCCGTATTCAGAGAGAAGAGGAGAAATTTCCTTCGCCAAATCCTGCATGGCATCGGTAGTTTCTGCAGTGTTGAGGTTGTAAAATATTCCAGAGATTAACCCTACTCTTTTACCTGCGTTTTCTAGAGCCACAATGGTGTTTTCTAGGCTAGGTGAAGAGTTTAAGATTTCTTTCACCTCCGTCTTGCCTACTTCTATGGCGACCTTCAGAGCGGGTAAGTAGTGGTCTATGTGGATTTCCTCAAAAGGAGGGGTATTAAAGGGGGTAGAAAATTCCTGTAATAATGGATTTTTATTAAGAGTATTTTGCGTTTTGCTCATGCTGTAATTAGTTCTGATTCTAAAACCTTTGGAGGGGCATAAAGTTGCAACTTTACCCACTCTTGTCAAAGAAAAAGCCCTTCCATTTGGAAGGGCTTTTACCTGTGGTATTTTATGCCCTACAAAGCCGTTGCTTTAATTTCTTCTACAATATCTGGATCCAAAAGGGTGGAAGTGTCTCCCAGATTAGAGGTGTCTCCTTCTGCAATCTTTCTAAGGATTCTTCTCATGATTTTTCCCGATCGTGTTTTGGGTAGTCCAGATACCAATTGAATCTTGTCAGGCTTGGCAATCCGACCAATTTCTTCCACTATGGTTTCTACGATTTCTGCTTTTATTAAGTCTTCTGAACCCGCGGGATCCTCTTTGCATATGACATAGGCATAGATTCCTTGCCCTTTGATATCATGGGGGTAACCAACTACTGCTGATTCCGCAATTTTATCATTCATGTTTATGGCATTTTCTATTTCTGCGGTTCCAAATCTATGACCACTTACATTGATGACATCATCTACTCTTCCTATAATCCTATACATGCCATTTTCATCCCTCTTGGCTCCATCACCCGTAAAGTAGTAGTTCTTATAATTAGAAAAGTATACGTTTTTACACCTCTCATGATCTCCATAGGTGGTTCGTATCATAGAGGGCCAAGGGTGCTTAATGGCTAGGTATCCCTCTACGTTGTTTTTAGTTATTTCAATTCCTTCATTATCTAATAAAACCGGTTGAATACCCGGTAATGGAAGACCGGCAAAGGTGGGTTTTTGAGGTGATATTCCTCCCAAACCGGAAATCATGATCCCTCCGGTCTCCGTTTGCCACCAGGTGTCTACAATGGGGCATTTTTCTTTGCCCACGTGGACGTGATACCATTCCCATGCCTCTTTGTTAATAGGTTCTCCCACAGTTCCCAATACTTTTAAGGAGTACAATCCATAGGAGAGGACATGGTCTTCTCCGTGAGCCATAAGGGCCCTTATTGCCGTAGGTGCAGTATAAAATTGATTGACTCTGTGTTTGTCACAGACCTGCCAAAACCTTCCTGGGCTCGGGTAGGTAGGGACGCCCTCAAACATTACTGTGGTGGCTCCATTGAGCAAGGGTCCGTATACAATATAGGTATGCCCAGTAATCCAGCCAATATCTGCGGTACACCAGTATACATCGCTTTCTTCGTATTGAAATACATTGGCAAAGCTGTAACCAGCATAGACCATATATCCTCCCGTTGTGTGTACGACTCCCTTGGGCTTTCCAGTACTACCAGAAGTATATAGGATAAACAACATATCCTCAGAATCCATGGGTTCTGGTGGACAATCGGCGGAGGCTTTTTCGTATTCATTGTGAAACCAAAAGTCCCTTCCGTTCTCCATATTTACAGCCCAGCGAGTTCTCTCTACCACCATTACAGATTCTACACCGCTACAGGTTTGCAGGGCCTCGTCTACTACAGCCTTAACGGGGATTTCTTTGGTCCCCCTGAAGAGCCCATCCGAAGTAATGACCATTTTACATTGGGCATCGTTGATTCTATCGGCTAAAGCATGGGCAGAAAACCCTGCAAAGACCACCGAATGAACAGCACCAATTCGAGCGCAGGCAAGCGTGGCAATTGTGAGCTCGGGTATCATAGGCATATAGATGGCTACTCTGTCTCCCTTTCCTATTCCCTTTGATTTTAAGATGTTAGCTGTTTTACATACCGCTTCATGTAGTTCTCTGTAAGTGTACCTAACAAATCGTTCTTTGGGGTCATTGGGTTCCCAAATGAGTGCCGATTTGTTGCCTCTGTATTCTAAATGTCTATCAAGACAATTTTCGGAAATATTCACTTTGGCGTCTAAAAACCACTTTACATCGGGGGTGTCAAATTCCCATTTAAGTACTGAGGACCACGGTTTTTGCCAAGTATAGTTTTCTGCAATTCCCTCCCAAAAGCCTTCTGGGTTTTCAACTGATTTTTGATATTCGGCCTTATATTCCTCTAATGTACTGATGATTAGGTTCATACGATGATGTTTTTCAATAGCGTTTTAGTGAGGGGAAGCATGGGTTTCTATTAGCACTAAATTATTTAAATATTTGGTTTTTAGGCTTATTTTATTGAATTTGGACTTCCACCTGAGCCAACATCACACACCATGAGAATTTACACGCTTGTACTTTCCATTTTTTTTATTTGTTTAAGTTTATCCACTACTGCTCAACGCCAACTGCGTTATACAGAGATAGGTGGATTTATAGGAACGCTAAACTACAGCGGAGAAATTGCTAACTCTAACCCTCCAGCCGCCATTCTTAAAGAAATGCGCCCTCAACTTGGGATTTACCTAAGAAGGAATTATGCTGCATTGTACAGTATCGGACTAGAGGCCAGTGTAGGATGGATTTATGCAAATGACGCAAATCATACCAACACCAGCAGGGAGTTGGCTTTGAGTACACCCATGATTCAGATCAATGCAGTAGGAGAAATCAACTTAAGAAAATTCGGAAAATTTTATAAAAAGCACTCGTGGGCCCCATTTTTTAGGGGAGGAATGGGGGTTTCTGCATACTATCCGGATGTAGAAGGAATCAACTACAATCCTGAGACTATGAATATAGAATCGGGATCTTTTGTAGCTCTTAACTTTTTTGGGGGTGCAGGCCTCAAGTTTAGAGTAGGTCATGCCTCTGTATTCTCTGTATATGTAGATGCACATATTTTAATGGCAGACAACTTAGAGGGTTTTACCTTTAAAAATCCATCTTTTGGAAATGACTTTTACGGTGGAATTAGAATTGCCTATTCTCACTGTATTTTTTACTAAAACCCGCTCAAAGCAAACTCAATTATTACTCTACTCAAATTGAAGTCATCCAATTGATACGTCCGTAAATTCGGTCAATCAAGCGGTTTTTTTATTTTTCTATTACAGATGCTTTTTGTAGAATAAAAAAAGCCCCCGAGTAATCAGGGGCTTTTTAGCAAGTGAGTGAATAACGAAAATGGTTTATGATTTATACCCATTGTCTTCTATTACTACTTTGGCGATTTCTCTGCGCAATAGTTTGGGGTTAATAGGATTGCTGTATTTGGTGAATCTCTTGAGGCCCATCAATAACAATCTTTGGTCGTCACCCTCGGTGAATGAATAAATAGCTTCTCTTCCCGCAGACTGAATGTTTTCTACTGAATTGTGAAGGTAGAGTTTGGCCATGTTTATTTGCAATGAGGCCGCTTCTTCTCCTTTTTCTGCAGCTAATTTTTCTGCTCTAAGTAGTGCAGACTCTGCGGTATATACAGCAATAAGCATATCGCTAGTTGCCATAAGGATTTCTTGTTCTTCCTCAATGTTCATTCCAATGATTTCTACGGCTTTACCTGCTACCATTAAGATGGATTTTTTGAGCTTCTTTAGGATTTCCTTTTCTTCATCAAAAAGATTAGAATAGTCTGGAGTATCAAAGGAAGGGATTTCCATAAGGTCATTTGCTACCGCCATGGCGGGGCCCATAAGATCCAGTTGGCCTTTCATTGCTTTTTTAAGTAGCATACCAACGGTCAACATTCTATTAATTTCGTTGGTTCCTTCATAGATGCGAGTGATTCTAACATCTCTATACGCAGCTTCCATAGGAGTGTCTGCGGAGTATCCCATCCCTCCAAATATTTGAAGTGCTTCATCTGTGATGTAGCTAGAGACTTCGGAAGCGTGAACCTTCATGATGGCTGCTTCTATGGCAAACTCCTCAACGCCCTTTAGTTTGGCATCTTGAGGATTCATTCCCTCAGCCTCTAGGCGGGTGATGTTGTTCTCTATATCTTGTCCTGCACGATAGGTTGCAGATTCAGATGCAAAATGGCGAGTAGCCATTTCCGCTATCTTTTGCTGAATGGCTCCAAAGCTTGATATAGACACTTTGAATTGCTTTCTTTCGTTGGCGTATTTTACCGCTTCGGTAAGGGTTCTTCTATTGGCGTCCATACATGCAGCAGCCAGTTTGATACGACCTACGTTTAGGGAATTCATGGCGATCTTAAACCCTCCATTTCTCTCACCTAAAAGATTTTCAGCTGGTACCATCATATCATTAAAGAAAACTTGCCTTGTAGAGGAAGCACGAATACCTAGCTTAGCTTCTTCTTCTCCCATGGTAAGACCTTCTGTTCCCTTTTCTACAATAAATCCGGTGATGTTTTTATCGTCTTCTATTCTTGCAAAAACAATAAATAGATCGGCGTATCCCGCATTGGAGATCCACATTTTTTGACCATTGATCTTATAATTTTTTCCGTCGGAAGAAAGTTCTGCTTTCGTTTTTCCACTATTTGCATCGGATCCTGCTCCTGGCTCTGTTAGACAATAGGCGCCAATCCATTCGCCAGTTGCCAATTTTGGGAGATATTTTTTTCTTTGGTCTTCATTTCCATACAGAGATATGGGAAGGGTGCCAATCCCCGTGTGAGCACCGTAGGCTGTAGAAAGAGATCCCGTAGCTCCAGAAACTCTATCACATACTAGCATAGAGGTGTTAAAGCCCATTCCCAAACCACCGTATTCCTCAGAAACGGAGATTCCAAGAAGACCCATTTCTCCTAGTTTTTTCATGACTTCTAATGTGAAGTCGTAATCCTTGGCTTCGAACCTTTCTTTGTTGGGCCAAACTTCGCGATTGATGAAGTCCGTGGAAGCCTCGGCCATCATTCTTTGTTCTTCGCTAAATTCTTCTGGTGTAAAGATTTGACTTTTTTCTAAGTCTTTGATGAGGAATTCTCCTCCTCTGATCAATTGTTTATCTGACATCGTCTAGGGGTATTATAACATTTCAAAAATTCCAGCAGCTCCTTGTCCCGTTCCCACGCACATGGTTACCATACCGTATTTTCCTTTTCTTTTTTCTAATTCATTGAGAAGTTGAACGGTTAGTTTCCCTCCGGTACATCCCAAGGGGTGTCCTAAGGAAATGGCTCCACCGTTAACATTTAGCTTTTCTGTATCCAACCCAAGCGTCCTGATAACTGCTAAACTCTGAGAGGCAAAAGCTTCGTTGAGTTCAAAGAGGTCAATGTCTTCGAGTTTTAGGTTGGCTTGTTTTAACGCTTTGGGGATTGCTTCTACGGGGCCAATTCCCATAATTCTTGGTTCTACTCCAGCCACTGCGTAGGAGATGAGTTTTGCTTTGGGTTTAAGCCCTAGTTCTTCAACTATTTTTTCACTAACCACCAAAACAAACGCAGCTCCATCTGAGGTCTGTGAACTATTTCCTGCAGTTACGGAACCGCCTGCGGCAAAGACAGGTCGCAATTTGGCCAATCTCTCTGCAGAGGTATCGGCTCTAGGGCCCTCGTCGGTATCAATAACATATTTTTTAGTTTCCCTCTTGTTTTTACTGTTCAAGAAAGTTTCTTCGATTTCTATGGGAACAATATCATCAGAAAAACGTCCCGTTTCTATGGCCTTGAGGGCCTTTTGATGAGAGGCTAAAGCAAAGGCGTCTTGGTCTTCTCTGGAGATGTTGTATTTTTCGGCAACAGCCTCTGCGGTCAAACCCATATTGTTGTACCAATCCGGGTTGTTTTTGGAGACCTCGTAATTGGGAGTTACTTTGTAGCCACCCATGGGGATGTAACTCATGGATTCTACACCACCTGCAATAATTACGTCGGCCATTCCTGTTTTGATCTTGGCAGTTGCCATGGCAATGGTCTCTATACCGCTGCTACAGTATCGGTTAACGGTCACCCCAGGGACCTTGTCGGTCTTTAGGCCTATTAACGAAATAAGTCTTCCCACATTGAGACCTTGCTCTGCTTCGGGCATTGCATTACCCACAATAACATCGTCTATTTGGTCTTTATCTAAGTTGGGGACATCCTCCATTATTCTTTGAATAACCTTAGCTGCCAAGTCATCGGGACGGGTAAATCTAAAGGCACCTCTTGGGGCCTTTCCGACGGCGGTTCTATATCCTGTGATTATATATGCTTCCATAATGAGTTCTAATTAATTTCTTAAGGGCTTACCTGTTTTTAACATGTGCTGAATTCTCTCAAGCGTTTTGCGCTCTCCACAAAGGCTTAAAAAGGCTTCTCTTTCTAGATCTAAAAGGTATTTCTCTGAGACGTGAGTGGGTGCGGATAGATCTCCTCCAGCCATTACCCATGCGAGCTTCTGACTGATTTTTTCATCGTGTTCAGAGATGAAGCGTCCCTCTACCATTTGATGAGCCCCTACGTTAAACATACCCAGAGCTTGTTTTCCAAGTACTTTGATATCTGTTCTTTGTATGGGTTTTTGATATCCCAAGTCTGCCAGCATTACGGCTTTGTTTTTGGCATCTCTAATCTGTCGGTCTCTATTCATAGAGTAGTGGTCTCTGCCTCTTACCAAAATGCCCATGTCAAAGGCCTCTTCCGCAGAAGTAGCCACCTTTGCCATACCAATATTTAGATAGTTTTCTCTGTAGGTATTGAGTTCCGTATCGTCTTTTGTGTAAGCATCAGAAGCTCTTAACGTGAGTTCTTTAGTTCCCCCACCCCCTGGAATGACACCAACACCAAACTCTACAAGACCAATATAGGTTTCGGCGGAAGCCTGTACGGCATCTGCGTGTAGTGTGATTTCACATCCACCACCAAGGGACATTCCATGGGGAGCTACTACTACGGGAATATCCGAGTATCTAACTCTCATCATAGAATCCTGGAAGTATTTGATGGCGTAATTAAGCTCGTCCCATTCTTGGTCCAATGCCATCATAAAGATCATTCCCAAGTTGGCTCCAACCGAAAAGTTTGCGCCTTGGTTACCAATGACCATTCCTTTAAAGTCTTTTTCTGCGATTTCTATGGACTTGTTAAGTCCTGATAAAACCCCACCGCCCAATGTGTTCATCTTGGAGCGGAACTCAAAGTTTACAATCCCATCTCCCAAATCGGTGAGTACGGAGTCTTTGTTTTCCCATACAGTTTGGGTAGGTCTTATGTAGTCTAAAATGATAAAGTTTTCCATTCCTGGAATCTTTGTGTACTCCCCAGAATCTACATTGTAGTAAAGTCGTTTTCCATTTTCTGTCTTGTAGAAGGTTTTATTTCCTGCTGCAAGAAAATCATGAACCCACGGGGCGGGCTCCTGACCTTGATCCTTCATAAAGCCCAAGGACTTTTCTACTCCAATGGCATCCCAAAGTTCAAAAGGTCCCAATTCCCAACCAAAACCAGCCTTCATAGCTTGATCAATGCGGAAAAGATCATCTGATATTTCTGGGATTCGCTTGGTTACATAGGTAAATAGCCCACCAAAACTCTTGCGGTAAAACTCTCCCGCTCTGTCTTTAAACAGAGTTAAGAATTTTATTCTTTCTGGGAGGTTATCTACAGTTTTAGAAGCTTCTAATGCTGCAAATTTGGCGCGAGACTTAGGCTTGTATTCATACGTGTTGAGGTCTAGTGCTAAGATTTGCGTCTTTCCGCTACTCTTGTCCTTTTTGTAAAAACCTTGCTTGGTCTTGTCTCCAAGCCAGTTTTCTGCCATTAACTTTTCTATAAAATCTGGGAGAACAAAAGAATCCCTTCTCTCATCTTGGGGACATGCCCGGTGAAGTCCTTGTGCTACGTGAACCAATGTGTCTAACCCAACAACATCACAGGTTCTAAAGGTTGCGGATTTGGGACGTCCAATTACAGGCCCAGTTAGTTTGTCAATTTCTTCTACGGTAAGACCCATTTCTTTGACTTGGTGGAAGAGGTCCATAATTCCAAAGATTCCTACTCGGTTGGCAATAAATGCCGGGGTGTCTTTGGCCAGTACCGTAGTTTTTCCTAGATATTTCTCTCCATAACTCATAAAGAAATCAACTACCTCAGGGCGGGTCTTAGGGGTGGGGATGATCTCTAATAGTTTTAGGTAACGTGGAGGGTTAAAGAAGTGAGTTCCACAAAAGTGGGCATTAAAATCATCAGAACGGCCCTCTGTCATTAAGTGTATGGGTATACCAGAGGTATTGGAAGTCACCAAAGTACCTGGCCTTCTGTGTTTTTCTACACTATCAAAAATAATTTTTTTAATGTCTAATCTTTCGACCACAACCTCTATGATCCAATCTACATCAGCAATCTTTGCCATGTCATTTTCAAAAGTACCTAGGGTCACTCTTTTGGCAAATTTTTTACTGTAAACTGGATTGGGGTTTGCCTTGGTGGTGCTTAGAAAGTTTTGAGAAACAATTCTCATCTGAACCTTTGGATGATCCAAGGTGAGTCCAGCGCTTTCTTCTGCTGGAAGTAGCTCTCTAGGTGCCATATCCAACAAGAGGACTTCTACTCCTTTATTGGCTAGGTGTAAAGCAATTCGAGATCCCATGATCCCGGAGCCTAATACTGCGGCTTTGTTAATGGTCTTATTCATATTTCTTGGTTCTGCATTTTTGACGAGACGATGAGGTCGTTGATTTCTTCGAGCCCTTGTATGAGTGATTGAACTTTCTCTTCTCCCATGGTTTGGTGAACTAGATTGTTGAAGTCGTAAACTGCTTTTTTGGCGTCCACTCTCTTTTCTATTCCAAATTCGGTTAGGCAGATTAGAACGCTTCTCTTGTCTTCTGGATTGGATTTTCTGATCACAAGTCCCTTTTCTTCCATAGACTTAAGAAGTCTAGAAAGGGAGGTTCCTTCTACGCCCATTTTGGGACCCAATTGGGTAGAAGGTGTGCCTTTTTCTACATCTATATTAAGGAGTACAAACCCCGTTGCCATAGTTGTACCATACTTACCGGCCACCTCATTGTACATCTTTGAGATGGTCTGCCAAGTACGTTTTATGTGAAAGTCAATGGATTCTTCTGGTCGCATATCATAGTATTACTTTCCAAATATAGGAAAATAATTATGTATGCATAGTAAATTAAATGAAGTTTTTATTCAAATAACTTTCTCTTGATATCTAAAAAAACGGCTCTGCTGTATTCTTTGGCACCTTTTTGATAGGCATCTATGGCAGCTTGCTCATAAGAAAGTTGTACTCCGTTGATATCTTGAACTTGCTTTGAGTATACCAAAGACCCCTTTTGGTCATATATTCTTACCGTAGAGGAAAGGGTTGAAGAATAGAATTTACCTGTATTGGATCCATTGTTTGCATTGGATTCTATTTCTACCCTATAGTCAGCGCCTTTTTTTGAGTTGCCAATGGAGATACCCTCTTTGATGAAACCGCTTTTTAAGGCATTGGTAAGGTATTCCGTTTTTGATTTTTGTCCGTTCACCTTTTCGTTAGAGGAAAAGTATACCGTGGGGGATAGTATTTCTATAACCATTTGACCTGAGGGTACAGAAATCTTAGAAACCAATTGTGATATAAGAGGGTCTTCTGTGGCTTCTTTTACTATTACGATAAGATCCAAATAAGCAGTTAGTGTTTCTCTGGGATTTTTGGAATCTACTTTACCTAACTCCATTCCTACCTGTCCTTTGAGATTGGACTTTTTGCTATTGTCCTTAAGTCTGCCACCACTGTAATAGAAATAGATTGGAATGCTCTCTATGGCCTCTAAAGATTCATCTGCAATGGTAAAAGAAGCTGTTCTAAAGTCTATGTATTGGCCTCTTTTTACGACTTGGTCTGCTTTATTGGGAATTATCTTTATTTCTGATAATGTGCTTCGTAAAAATTGAGCCAAAGTGTTTCCGTAATATGTGGTTGCCCCTTTGTATTGGGTCTGAAGGGTTTCTCCTAAATATCCCTTTATGGTTTCTATAGCTTTTATATGAGTAATGATGCCCATAGCATAATCTCCAGAGGCAATCATCGCTTCTGCTTCCAGTTGAAGGTCCTTGGATTTGGCCAAAGCCGATTGTTTCTTTTCTTCTTTTAGGGCAGCGTGTTTTGCTTTGGAAAGTCTGTAATACACATAATAATACCTTCCGTCCTCATAGCTGTCAATAAGTTCATATCCTTCTACCGCTTCCAATGATTTAGTTTGTATTCTAGATCTAAAGTCCTCTCTAAATCTATCGTCTTGTTCTACTTGGTAGAGCATGGAGGAACTCGAAATTTTTACTGAAATTTCTGAAGCCAAATCACTAAGTGCATTGTTTTTGGCCGTTGATAAATAATCAGGACCTGACTTTACTGCAATACCAATCCCGTGGTAGTAGCTTCCTTCTATGGGTTTGGATCTAGTCCAGGCAGGTGCCATGGCCTCAATTGCGGCTTGTTTTTCGGCTTCTTCACGGGCAGCCTTTTTATTGGAACCACAGGCGGTTAGCCATAAAATCGAAAATACGGCAAGGAAATATTTCATTCTAATTGGCGGTTATGGACTTTACTTTATTGGCAACACGAATTCCTATGGTTTCGTAGGCCTGTTCCAATAATTTGGTAGTAGGTTGTATGGATTGACTTGAACTCAACATGCGGTCCAAGTTACGCTTAGCAGAATAGGTGGAGTATACCTTATCTGCCGGATTTTTTTTGTTTTGTGCGGTCCATTGTCCAGAGTATAGGTTTCGGGAATCTCCACTGGGAAATGTGGCAAAATTAATTTTATCCGATTGAGTCTCCTCTATAATATCCGTTACTAAAATTTGCCCTGTTTCGCTTGAGATAATCTGATATTGGAAAACAATATTGACCTCATTGGTCTGAGCGAATTCATAGTAATACACTTTAGAGTATTCCGTTTTAGTTTTTGTTTTGCCTTCAGAATCTTTGTATTTAACCTTTTTGGAAAGCCAGCCTGGGCGGCTTGATTTTCTTAGTTTTCCATTGGTAACCACTGCCGAAACCACCGATCCACTCAACACCGATTTAGCACCTAGGAGCTCGCCGGCCTTTGCGGCGGTTTGTTGGTTCACTGTGCCCGTCATCGCCAATTCTTGCTCTTTTAAAAGGGCTTCCGTGTTTCTTCTGTCAATGACCTTAAGGAAGGGGTCATTGAGGTTCATGATGTCTCTTACAATGGCCGAGGAAATTCCATCCTCCAAACCGCGATTATTGGATTTATTGTCAAAGCGCATGAGTCCTATGGTATATTGGCCTTTTTCTATGCAGATATCCATAAGGTCTTTACTGTCTCTATAGCCTCCGCGCTCTTCAATAGATTCAAATTCGGCGTAAGCCTTTCTGTATTTCTCCTCATCGTAAAGTCTCAATCCTTTCTTGTAGGAAGGGATGACAAAGGCCAAACTCCTCAGTTCATCCACATTTTCGTAATCCGGATAAAGCGTTGCAATCTCCTTGAGTTTGGACTCTGCAGAAGCATATGCTTCTTGGTCAAAGTCATTCTGGGCCTTGGTGTAAAGGTCTTTTAGGTATCCCTTGAGAACCTTCTTATATTCTTCTTGCTGCGGATAACCAATTTCCATCTGTACTCCAACAGAGCGGACTCTTTCTACAAATTCTTCGGCTTTAATGTAGGTGTATACAGAGGCTTTTGTTTGGCCCGTATTGGCTTGTTGGTAAAACTCAGACAGATAGTCGTCCAAGACCATTTGGCCTGTTTTTTTAAGAGCTATTTGAGCGTCTATGTTGGTTGCTTTGCGTTGCAGAGCATCGATGTAATAGCCGGTGGCTTCTTCTTTCATACCTGCTTCGTCCAGTTGTACTCCTTTTTTGTACATGGACTTGGAGCCGCTACAGGCCATAAGAATCAAAGCAGAAAATAGGTAGATGTAAATTTTCACGTAATTGATTTTATAAGATCTAGCACAAAGATGGTGCCTAAAAACGAAAGAAAAAAGACCCAATATTACCTAAATGTTAATTTAATGTTTAGTAAACGTGTGTTTTACTGATTTTTTTCGTAAAATGCAGTTAATAAAAAGCGCCTTTCATGAAAGTATGTGTCCTAACCTTTTTCTTTTCTGTCCTTATGGGAAACAGTGGGTTTTCTCAAAACTTTACAGAAGTTGTTTATGACAATGGAGTTTTGGTAAGGGAGGTGATTGTGGATGGAGATCATTCTAAGGTGAAGTCCTATTATGAAAATGGATCGCTTAAGGAGCTGAGTTCTTTTGTGAATGAAAGGGCTCATGGTCAATGGATACGTTACGACGAAAGGGGTAAAAAGGTCTCCCAAGGTAATTTTGTGAATGGAGAAAAAGAGGGAGATTGGACTATATGGAGTGCCAATGACCAAATTCAATACACCATTCGGTATCAGGATAACACTCAAATAAGTATTGTAAAAGTAGAGGAGCAACATAACAAACAATTTGTAAATTAGACCTGTCCAAAACAGGGCTTCTTTATGGTAACAATTCTCTCTCCCGCAAAATCAATTTCTACAGAAACCACTCGGAAACCCAAAGGCTCAAACCTTATTTTTCCGGATGAGGTTCAAATGATTGATTCTGTCCTCAAGAAAAAATCTAAAAATGTCTTGGCAAAAATGCATTCTGTAAGCAATGCGATTGCGGAAGAAAACTACTTAAGAAATCAAGAAAGAGATTTTGAGGACGTTGGTCAGGCTCTTCCCGCTGCGTTCGCCTTTAACGGTGAAGTGTATAGGGGGCTTAACGCGGAGAATTGGTCTAAGGATGATATGGCTTACGCAGAAGATCACCTTAGGATAATCAGCGGAATGTACGGAATACTCAAGCCTCAAGATCCTCTTTGGCCTTACCGATTGGAAATGGGAACCAAGATTTCTGTAGCTAGAAAACCAAATTTGTATAAGTTTTGGGGGAATAAATTGTCTGATTACTTTAATGAATTGAACCAGCCCATACTTAATTTGGCATCTGTTGAGTACAGCAAAGCGGTGCAAACCAAGGACCTAAAAATTCCCGTTATTCAGGTAGATTTTAAAGACCAAAAAAAGGAGACCTTTAAGGTCGTTCAGTTTTGGGCCAAACAAGCGCGTGGTGTGATGGCCCACTGGATGATTAAAAATCGCGTTACTACAATAGAAGATTGTATGAAGTTTGGAGAAAATGATTACTATCTGGCAGAATCTGAATCTTCCGAGAATCACTTAATATTTCATAGAAATGAAAGGTAGTTGGGTTGGATACATAATAGCAGGGATTTCACTTTTGACTTCGGTAGAGGCATTGGGTCAATCTCAATTAAAATACCTAGAGTTGGGAGCCTATGTTGGCACCATGAACTATAGAGGAGACGTAAGCAGTACAGGTGACTTTAATGCCTTTCTTCAGGAGGTAAGGCCCCAAGCAGGTGTCCTGTTAAAATACCACTTAAACTCCATTTGGTCCATGGGGGTAGAAACTGGATTTGGAAAAATTAATGGTCACGACTTTAATCATAGCAATGTAGACAGGGGGTATGAAGTAAACTCTACACTCTTTGAGCTAAATGCAGTTACGGATATCAACTTTACAAAATTTGGTAAATACTATCAAAGAAACCAAAATACGGCCTTTGTCAAATTGGGTGCGGGTATGATTAGTTATTCTCCAGAAGTCCCCAAGAACACAGACTTCCCCGAGGATCTATTGATATATCCCAACAGTTATTTTGGCGCTAATTTTTTAGTGGGATTTGGTTGGAAATGGAGATTGAGTATGCATTCGTTTATATCCCTAGATGCCACTTATCATTTTACCAATATGGATAATTTAGATGGGTTTGAGATTGCAAATACAACAACAACCAATGATAAATACTTTGGCTTTAGGGTATTGTATGGCTATGGTATTTTCTAAAAAAAACCTGAGTTTTCTGGGGCTATTGACCTTTCTTTTTATGCTTTCTATTCCAGCACAAGGACAAAGCTTCACGGCAGTAAAAGATACGGCGGTAATAGAAAAGGATTTGTCCTTTGGAGTGCTTCACAATTATCTTACGCTAACAAATTCTGGGTCCACCGACCTAAATATTTCTTGGGAATATTCTATCAGCGGAAAATTCCCATCTCTTTGGGAGGTGAATTGGGCAACACCTGATTCTGCTTACTCGAATATCACCAAAGGAGATAGTGATGGTTTTGTTCTCAAAGGGGATTCCACAGAGGGTTTGATCATTGGAGTAAAGCACAATGGAGAAACCGGTTTTGCCTACCTAGAATTTACAGTGCAAAATATTCATCAACCGGCCGATAGCCTCCTTTTGGTATTTGTTGTAAAGGTAACGGAGTCCAAAATTTCTGTACCCGAGATTTCTCCGGTTGTGTGCGTGAGAAGAGTGGGAGATTTGTTTATGTTTGCCTTAGAGGGAGCCCATTTGCAATGGTCAGATACTTTGGGAAGAGTGCTCTATTCAGGGAAGGATTCCCTTTTGGTTCCCGAGGGATTGACAGGGGTTTTATGGGTGGTCAAAGAGAATTTTTCGTATGGTGCCCAGTGGTCTACCGCTCGCTAAAAACCATTTTATAGCCTGCGGCCAAAAGGGAAATACAGATGGCAGAAATACTGACTTGAACCCAAATCTGACTAAAGTCTGCAAAAATCAAAATAATCACTAAAGTGATTAAAAGGAATCCTAAAAAAATACTGATGGCAACCTTGGTGGCAAGGTTCCGCAAACCATTGACTAGGTCGTCGCTGTTTTTGAAATCTACCTCATGGGTGATTTTTCCATCTTTGATTTTTTCTAGAATATCATGAACATCATTGGGCAGATCAGAGAGGAAGTTTAGGTAATTGAAGACCGAATTTAAAATGCCATCACCGGCTTCCTTCCAATTGATCTTGGGTGCCTTTTGAGTGTTTTCTGAACTCGTATTTTCTGGGTTTTCTTCTGTTGTCATGCCAATGGGTTGTGATATTACAAGAGTAAAGATACATTTTGATTTTTAGTTTTTACTCTCCCTATATTACAAGCTTTAAAAATGATGTAGGAGTTGTCTTAAATTTGCATTGAAGAAATATTTGTACTTTAGGAAAGTGTAACAAATACACTAAGTTGTAATCTCCTTGTATTTTTTTGGAGTTATCAAACAAGAAACACATAAAAAGCATACTTACCTCTCTGATGGTTCTGATTTTTGTCCAAACTCATTGACAGATTCTTTTAGTAGAGCCTGCGTTCCCGACTCAAAATGATACAGTAACCATTATTTATGATGCAACTCAAGGAAATGGAGCCTTATCAGGTTTTGTTCCCGTGTATGCTCATACCGGAATTATTACCACTGCGGGTGGTTCTGGGAATTGGCAAAATGTTCAAGGGAACTGGGGGACTGCAGATCCTAAGGTGTTAATGACGCCATTAGGGAATAACCTTTATAAAATACAATATCAATACCCTACTTTTCACACAGATAATTTCACCTATTCTTTGGGCGGCAGCGTAAAGTCCATACATCTCAATGATCCTTCTATGGATGCCGTGGTTTTAGGGAATTTTGACATATTGACTAAGTCGGTTGATCCCAAATTTCAGCAAACAGGAGTGTGGTATGAGTTTTTTACGGGAGATTCCATTACGGTTTCTGACCCCAATGCGACATTGAGCCTCTTGCCTGGGGAGTACAAAATTTACACCACGGTAATAACCCACGTTATAGGTGTTTCTGAATGGGATTCTCCAACGGCTCCAGCCCTTTTGGTTTATCCAAATCCTGCGGAGGATCACCTCTTCCTGAATTCATCCTCTGAGTATGTGATGATGTCTTCTTTTGAGCTGTTAGATGGATTGGGAAGAAGGATTCAATCTGGTGATTTAGAATTTGCTCAGAAGGCAGAAATCCATGTAGGTTCTTTACCGGAAGGTATGTATTACCTCAAAGTATTATTTTCTAATGGTTTGTCAACGGTAGAAAAGGTAATGGTTAAATAAACGGAGAATTATTGTTAATTTCAGTGGAAACCATTAGGTCATGTACACTCGTAATTTCAAATCCATTTCTTCCGTATTTAAGGCTTCTCAAAGGCAACTCCTGTTTTACTTGCCCTATGTAGTTGCGGTTTATTTTGCTTACGCCCAATTTGACCTTACCTACTTAGATATAAAAATGTCCATTGCAACCGTTCTTGGATTCGCCGTGGCATTGGTTTTGAGTTTTAGGACGGCAGCCTCCTATGATAGGTGGTGGGAAGCTCGTAAGATTTGGGGCGGAATTGTGAATGATAGTAGAACTCTAGTGCGTCAAATGACTGGGTTTATGGGACGTTCACCCATGGATTCTTCTATTGCAAAAATGGCTCATTACCAAGTAGCTTGGTGCAAGGCTCTCAAAGATGGGCTGCGAGGCTTGGATGCTCTAAGAGATTTAAAGGAACACTTGACAAAAGAAGAGTTGGAGTACTTAAAGGACAAAAGCAATGCTCACAATGAAATTTTAAAATTTCAGGAGGCGCTTTTATTCAAGCTAAAGAAAGAGGGTAAAATAGATTCCTACCAGCAAGTGTCTTTGGTCCACACCTTAAAAAATCTTTGTGACCACATGGGGAAAGGCGAGCGTATTAACAATACCGTATTTCCCACTCAATACAGATCGTATACCCATTTGGTATAGTAATATTTATTTTTATGCTTCCCTTTGGAATGTTGTTTTCCACAGGACCATTTGTAATTTTAATTTGCATGTTGGTTTCATTTTTCTTTGCCATGCTCGAGAGGATTGCGTTTTATCTTCAGGATCCTTTTCAGAATAGAGGGTCTGACATTCCTATGACTGCTTTAACGCGAACAATAGAAATTAATCTTATGGAATTGGCAGAAATAGAAACCGACTTGGTGTCTATCCAACCCGATCAACACGGAGTTTTGATGTAACGAGAAATTGTCTTAAGTAATAATTAAGATCAAGGTTTACCTTTGTTGTAACGCCCTTAAATGTGGATACAATAAAAAACGATTAACTCATTTTTTTGGATAGTCATCTCTATCTTTTAGATTCTAATTAGGCTATTTTCAATAATTGCTCATAGGTTTTTAGCAGGGTATGTAATCTTTGTATTCTCTATACCTACTAGAGGTTGCCCGCGTTTTGGGCCCTGCTTTTGTCTAATTAGGTCAATATCCCTGCTCTTTTTACGTAGGTTCCTCTTTGCCATCCCAGGATGTTTCTCTGAGGGTTACACCTTTTCTGAATTTTCTTAAAAACAGCGAAGGCCGAGCTTGCGCCCGGCCTTCGCCTATCAGTGATGGATTGAAAAGATTAATGCGTTATAAGAACTTTCTCAGTCACTGAACCTTGTTCACTGGCTAAGTGAACCATGTACATTCCGTTAGCTACTCCACGGAGATCAACAGTTTTGTCTAGTTGGTTGGTAGTAATTTCTTCTTGGAATATTACACGCCCTTGAATGTCAGTCACCGTAATTTCTAGATCACTTACTACATCAAAGTCTGCTCTAAGAGCAACCAAACCTGTGCTTGGGTTAGGACTGATTGTTAGGTTTTGTCCCCAATTCTCGTCCAAACCAATTGAGTTACATGTGAGGCAAGACTCCCAACAAACAGCAGGTAAAGTAGTGTCTGCCGAAGTCACTAAGAATCTATTTGTATATGTATTCGCTCCGTCAATTGTTGTCAAGGTACAGAAGTCGCCTTGCGTCAACTGCTCGTCAGTTGTCCAACCGTCAAGTGTAAACTTGTATTCTATGGTATCTGTGGAAACCAATACGGTTACCTCATAGATGGAATCATTGTTTGGTGAAGTCATCTGGGTACAGGTTCCACACCAGTTGTTGAATGAACCGTTGAGATTCACTTGAGTGTAACTTCCTGTGTATTCAGAAAGATCCACCTTAAAGGTTACGTTTGCAGAAGTTGGTACACCTGTACATTCCATACAAGACCCCCAACAAACTTCTGGTAGTATGGTGTCTTTGGTTACATGCATAAATCTGTTTGTATTAGGACCTGTGGTTTTAGTACATGGAGAACCAGGAAGAAGAGCTTCTTGTCCCGTCCAATTGTCAAAAGAGAACTTGTATTC
>Ga0209138_1000135_pt1 | contig 72789 bp, 71 predicted proteins | sample SaaInl3SG_22_DNA_FD_184645 | JGI IMG/M metagenome (GOLD analysis project Ga0209138, IMG submission 184645) | Marine microbial communities from expanding oxygen minimum zones in the Saanich Inlet - ESP_153SG_22_DNA (SPAdes) (version 2) | ecosystem: Environmental > Aquatic > Marine > Intertidal...
TTATCAGTACCCCATTTTTCAGCATATATGTCAAAGCACTTCTTCAGATATCCAACCAGCCTATTTTCATTTATTGCAAGAATCAGATCTTTATCGCTTCCTTCCCACCCCTCACAAGAAGCTACAACCTCCTGGAAGGTTACATAGTTAGAATCAGTATCTCCATAAACAACCATAGGCTTGTGGATCTTCTTAACGTTAGTAAGCCCCAACTTATCATGAAGTTCCTTATCCTTGTGCCAGAAGTCGTGGAAGTATTTATGGAGAATCTTTTCAGAATGCTTTATGAGATCCTGTCCTTGAAGGGTTACAGCTTCAGCAACTTCTGGATTAAAGCAAACAAACCAGCTGTTACCAATTGCTCCATAGATGGAATTCATAGTAAGCTTAATAGCTTGCTCTTCGTTTTTAAGCTCATTTTTAAGAGAGGTGAGCCTTTCTATTTTTTCCTTAAGTGCTTGTACTTCGGACATTATTTATTTTTCTATGATTCCTACTGCTGTTGAAGTCTCCGTCTGAGAAGAAAAGAATACTATTCGGTTTTCATGAACGTAGCACTCAGAGGACTCTGCATCAACGTAGTTAAGATGTGATTTATAGATAGAAGCTTCCAATGGATCACCTACAGTAATTTCTGATGGGCCTATATTCAATTTATAGTCAAACGAATCACCATTGATTTTAACCTGCTCCTTGTTTACCTTATATACAAGCAATTCTTCAGAGTTTGTTTCAAGACCACATAATGACATAACGGATGAGAAGTCTGAATTATAGATGTTGAATTTGGAAAGTGAATCTTCTTTAGAATGAACCATTTCCAATATGTTATCCTCAACATAAGAAAGTAGAGAAAGATCCGCGCATCTAATTCGGATCTTAAGTGATGGAGATACCACATTCATTTCAGAAGCTAAGCACTCCCCGTCAATTTCGGAAATATTTAGGTCCAAATGAATATCCTCCTCCGGCCTAAAATGCTTAAAACAATCCATCAGTCTTGTTACATCGATTAGACCGATCTTTACTCGGTCACATCCAAGATCATCAAATTCTGGTATGTCCTCAAAAACCTGATTAATGTCTACTGATGTGTATTTCATTACAGATTTATCTGGGGTGTGTACCTTACAAAATAATTTTTCGGAACTTAGTTCCAATAAAACGCTCTTATCAACTACCTTTAGCTTTTTCAGAAAAGAAATAAGATTGCTTGTGCTTGTTACCCTAATTTTCATTTACTTCGATTTAACTTTAATCTTCTATAATCGATATCTAAATTAATTTCGTCTAAACACAAAAAATCCCGACGATAGCCGGGATTTATAAAATATTATTTCTGCTTAATTAAGACATGCCTGTAGACCTAATGGTATCTATAACTACTCTTTTAGTTACCGGGTCTAGCTTCTCCGCCCATTTTCTAACACTTTGAACTTCTGGTGAAGGCATACTAGTTGTTGATGATTTTTCTGGTTTATCTCCATTATTTTTTACTTCGTTGTTTCCCTTAGCCGCATCTGCATTGAAAGCTTTCGAAGCAAAATTCTCTATGTCCTTAACTATAGACCCAAATGTTTTTCTAGAAGATGGAGGTAAATCATTAACAGGTATATCGCTAATTTCACCCTTGACATCTTCTTTCTTACCAATTTCAAAATCTATTTTTGAACCCTGTATATTGTCATTAAGATCTTTTTCAAGATCTATTATAAGATCGTTGCTTAGAGAAACTGGTTTATTGTCAAACATTTCTGAAAACGTCTTTCCTATCATATCATAGAAAAGCTTTACCTGATTCCCGATTTCTTCCTTGTAAAAAGAATATGAGCTATTGTCAGAAAGTGCTTCACCAAGACCCTTCATAACATCCTTGTATTGTGTATCTTTGTTAAGTACCGTAAATTTCTGGATTAATCCTCTTTCTATAGCACTGAATTCATCCCAAACTTTTGGCCAAGCTTCACTCCAGAATGACTCAGGAGTTGCTTTCTTATTTTCTATTACATTTTTGTCACCAAAACTTATTTGTGGGATTAGATAACCAATAAGAGAAGGGAAAGTCTTCTTTGCAATCCTATTGAAAGCAGCTTTAAAAATTGCTCCATCTTGTGATTTTTCAATATTCTTTGCAAAAGCTTCCTTTACGCTTTCGAGCCACGAATCTACAACATCTACTGCAACCTCATAAGGCTTAATTTTTTCCCCGTTTATATCTATTTCTTTTTCAAGAGGAAGACCGGACGAGTCCCAGTTTACATTAAGATCTTCGTTTAGTGAAAGATAGTATCTCTTGGAAAAGCTATGTATATTATCCATTAATATGATATTTTTCCTTTATATATCACCTTCATCATCTTCTTCATCTTCTACCAAATCAAAAACCTCTATCTCTGGGTCGACAGAGATTTCCTTTGGTACTATAGATTTTGGTATAAGGGAAGCTGATTTTGTCTTCTTAATCTGTGCTGTTACCTTTTTAACAACTGCACGTTGTTTTGTAATTTCTTTCTTAACCCCTCGTATTCTATTCTTGATTTCCTTAATCAGATCCTCTGTTTCCTTTATGTGGTCCGAAGAAAGCTTTACAATCTGTATGGAAGAAAGTTTCTGTGATATCCATTTAGCGTATTTAGAAAGGAATTCAAGGATTTCATTATTCTGTCTTTTTTTCTGGCTCATGAATATCAGGAATTTAAGCTTTGCTTCAAGAAATTCTAGATCCAGAGTTAGATCAACCTCGTCTTTCATAAGTCTTTTAAGTCTAACATTTTCTAAATGAATTCTAAAAGAATCTAGATAAGACTTGACAGAATCGAACTGAGCAACTGATCCATCTTTAATGAAAACTATATTCTCCCTTACAGCTATCTGAGTTTGTTTTTTTATTAGATCAACAGCATCCTTAAAATCTTTGGGTGTCAGCTTTTTGAGGGAAACACTCACGTCACATTTACTCTGGGAGTTATTCTGCATGTAATAATCATACTCGTTATACTCCAGCTTAGATATCAGCTTCTTCATAAAAGAATCATATCTCATAATAGGAGGTAAATCAAATATTCTAATCAGCTTCTTTTTCTCATTAACTTCAAATCCACTCTCTATAAGCCAGGAATCTTCAGAATCCAGTTTATAGATCTTGCCATTGAAATCCTTAAAATAAGGCTTGAGAAGTTTGTTCTTACCCTCTAGATATTCCACGATATCTTCCATTTTTCTAGGAAGTATGTTACTCCTGTACCCAACAGCAATACCAACAATGTGTGTCAGAAGACCCACAGGAATTTCAAGATGTAGCCAGTCATATCCACCCTCCTCGTTTTTTTCGTTAAGATCCCTATGCTTCTCTACAATTTCTTTGACACTCTTGTTGATCTTAACTGCTGTGTATCTGGGAGCTGATGGATTGGGGTTAACTGGGGATCCGAAAAATCCATCACCCTCAAGTATTTCAAAAGAACATCCAAAAGGTCTAGCTAATTTTGAAATAGCACCGGAAAGAGAAGAATCCCCGTGGTGATATAGACCTGTTCTGATAACTTCTCCAACAAGACCTATAGTCTTGTTAAAAGAATTTGGACTGTTTTCTATAATTATTCTCTGTACTGGAGTGAGTGAATCGTAAAAATTTGGAATCCCTCTAGATTGCAAAACATATAGGGCATAATCCCTATATTTTTGGTTTATCTGATCTGTAATGGTTAATGTATTCGACACCAATGTTTATTTTTTTAGACTCTAGTTCTATAAAATAAGGTGAGGTTTGTTTCTATTTAGGAGAAAGAACTTCCTATATCATCCATCTGAAGGAGAGCAACTTTTATTTGTCTCTGTCCGGAATTTTTGACCTTATTTACTACATTTTTAAAGTCATTCCCGTTAGCAAAGACCAGACATCCTGCAGACCAGGTGTTTACGTTTAAAGAGGTTCCTCTCGAACTAGATCTGTGTACATTTATACCAAAACGTCCTCTTTGCGTATTTCCAGGTGAGAATGTGTTAAACTTTGCTCTATTTGGAACTTCCACTGGTTGGTATCTATCTACCTCTACGTTTCCATCCTGTACAAATGCGGTATATCCATTATGGGTACCAATCTTGTAGTCGTAAACACCAGGTTGAACTATTGCCACCCCTTTCGGATTTATAGTTTGCTTTAGTCCTGTTGAAAGATACCAATTTCTAAATGGCTGAACCATAAACATGGGTCCAGGAACTGTAGTTGCAGGGTAAGGCCAAACTTTTTTGTCCTTTTCTGGAGACATGAGAATAATCAAATCAACAAAGTGGTTTGAAGAATTCTTTTTAACCCTTAGATAATTTCTCAATGCAACAAGTGTGTATTTACTTTTGTCGATCTTTCTCCATTGGTTAACATCAGTTAATGCTTTTTTTAAAGAATCCCAGGTTATATTATCCTTGTTCTTGAAAGAATAGGGTTTACTAGATGGAAGGAGTGAAGCGTCTGGTTCAATAACAGCTTTTTTATTCCCTTCAATGGACCTTATCTCCTCCACATTACTGTCAACCTCATTCCTTAGCTTCCTATTAGATCTGATCCTGGAAATTATTTCTTCCGCGGGTTCGGGAGAATCAGAAGGTTTCATTTCACCGGTTGATGCTAATAAATAATCCTCCAACGACTTACCTACTTTAGTTGCAAGGAGTAAATCGAGACCTGTCATATTTTTAACATCAAATAGATCAGAACTTGATGTAGGAGTTGTCGAGTAATCTGGAGAGCTTGTCTGTGTTGCTGAAATCTGCGATCTTACAGCAGCTGCCTGTTGTAAAGCTTTAGAAACTAATCCAGCAGCTAATGATTCGTTAACATCATTATTAAATTCATCAAAACTTTTTAGATTCTTACCCATTACGATGGTTTATTCTATTTATCTAGAATCACTAAGAATTCCTATCAAATGAAAAGAAAAATACCACGAGTGAGTTAATCAGAACGCTAATTCCACTGTTTAAAAATCCATAACCAATCACAGTAATTGCTGGACTAATCCAAATGTTTTCTATATCGAATAAGGAATCTAGAGGATGATAAATTAAGCCACTCACTGACAACAAACCTATCACAACACCAACCCAAAATCCGCTACACTGCATACAAGAAAAAAGTTTGTGCAAGATTGGTTTTTTTACGAGCAAATAAATTCTTAACGGATCAAAAATACTACCGTTGACGAGGATCGAGGTAATCGACCATCCTATAATTAGATAAAATAAATCTTTCATGTGTTTTTAAAATTTTTCTTGGTAAGATTCTATAAATTTTCTTTGATCTGGGGTCAGGTTTTTAGGTACTTTAATTCCCATCTTAACCAATATATCACCACGATAATTAGAATTGAATTCTGGGATTCCCTTTCCGGCTAATCTGAAGATCTTACCTGGTGTTGTACCCCCGGGTATAGTTATCTTATACTCTCCTCCGGAAGCTAAATTGGGTATGGTTATTTCTTTTCCCAGACATGCCTCAGGGAAGGTTAGATCTACATCACAAATTAGGTTAAATCCATCCCTCCTATAGAAGTCATGCTTCTTGTCATAGACATTCACAACTAGATCTCCTGGATCCGAAGGTGCTTTAGCATGATCTCCTTTCTGTGGAACCCTAAAAGTAATTCCGGTAACAGATCCCTTTGGTATTTTTATTTCAATCTGGTCTGGTTTTCTAATTACACCAGATCCCTGACAGGGGTTACATTGGGACTTTGGCAATTTACCAACACCCTCACAGGCATAGCAGGTCTCGTCCATTGCCATCTGACCAAAATTTGTGTTAACTACCCTTCTCTTTACTCCCATACCAGCACAGACGTGACAGGTGTCAAGATCTCCATTATGTGCACCTGTTCCTTTACAGTCAGAACATTGCATCTTCCTGTATAAATTAGCATTCTTTGTGGTTCCATTAATGACTTCCTCAAGAGTTATCTCAACCTTTGCATTAATGTTATTGCCCTTTTTAATGACCTCCCTTTCATGGAATCCGGACCCATGAAACCCACCACCACCAAAGGGGTTAAATCCCTGATTAAATCCAAATCCACTAAAGGGATCCGGTGAATCATATTTGGATTTCTTATCTGGATTACCTAATATTTCATAGGCTTCTGCAATCTCCTTGAATTTAGTTTCGTATTCCGCATTACCACCAGACTTATCTGGATGGTATTTTAGAGCTAGTTTCCGATAAGATTTTTTGATCTCCTCTGGTGATGCATCTCTGCTAACGCCCAATATTTTATAATAGTCTGGCTTCATGTATTATCCTTTAGAAAGAGGATTTAAGCCATTCTCGAATTACTATTTCTTTCCCTCTATCAGACTCTGGAATTTCATTCCACTTTAATTTAAGATCAGACTTTAGAGAAACAATCTCACCACAGATTTCGTATTTTTCTTCTCTCTCCCAATAAGAAACCATTCTAAAACAAAAATCGTCTATTTTTTCCTCATTGTCGAAAATATAGACGAAGTCTTCGGATTGCAATCTAAGAGCATTTAGAAAAAGATCCTGTACCGCTCTTTCAACATGACATTTCAGAATATCATATTGTGGGTGATCGTTAAATGACGAACCCCAATCAGAGAAGTGATAGTTTCCGGGACTTATATTCATATTTTTATCAAGAGTCTAGAAATCTATATATCTCTACATAAATCTTTTGATCGGTTAAATCCAGAAAATCGATATTAAGTTTTTCCATTACGATCTTCACTTTCTCTTCTCCGAAGTGAGAAAAAAGAACCTCTTTTTTAATTTCAGCCTCCATCTCATCGTCCCTTCGGTACTTAACATTCGAATCTTTCAGGTCGAGTATTGTTTTTTCAAACTCGGCAAATTGTTTCAAATCATCTTTCGTTAGCTCCCTAGACATAGAATTTGTTCAATATTATGGTGATAATCCAAAAGGGCTTTATCCTTCATTTTTACCTCCAATTCTATATCAAAGTCAAATCCATATGTTTCGATCCTCTGGTGTATCCAATCGGAATGTGCAAGATCTTTTGCACTGCCATCTTCGAAGAGAGAACGAGATTCTGAAAAGTGAGTCAAGGGAGTTATTCCAGAAGGCCAAGTATCCAAGCATATCTTCAAAGATTCCTTTTCTGTTAATCCCTCCGGTGGGTTGCAAAGATTGTGTAGATAATCAAATGTTATTGGAACACCAACAACATCATAAACCATAGACTTTAAATCTACCGAAGTATATTGGGACTTTTTATCATCTATCTCAACAACCAGTCTTTTTTTGGTAGATTCGTTTAGCTCAAGAAAATTTTCACAAAACCTGGCTGCAGCTTCCTCTTTGGAGGGCTGTGTTGTATTCACGTGGATATTGATAGGGTAATAATGGTTTGCTGGAAGACCCATTAGATCCATTATTTCTGAATGCTGCCTAAGTTCTTTAAAAGATTTCTTTACTACATCTTCTCTGAGAGAAGCCAATACCGAGTATGGAGAAGGATGGAAAGTAATTCTTTGGTTTGTAGACATTGCTAGATCTCCGCATTCTTTAAGTACTTTACTTATCTCTTCGAAATCAGGAAGATCTGATATCTCATACTCAGAAAACCACGGAAACATATCTGAGCTCATTCTATACATCAGTATGTCATTTTCAGAATTCCATTGGATAATCTTCTTTAAATCAAGTACATTCTGTAAAGCAAGATCTGAAGCATATCCAATACCCCTTTCCAGGAAGGTTCTCTTAACCATCGATCTGTTAGTGGTAACTCTATTTTTTTTACTCACCCCTTCGCTGAGTGATAAATTTATACAGCAATATCCAAATTTTCTTGACATGTGGTAAACTTAAGAAATTGTTCCTGCTATAAAAAACGAATCAGGAGAAAGTTGACAACCAAACTTTCCTAGCTTCCGAAGATTTACCAAATGCCATCTCTAGCATTACATTGGATTTTCTATCCTTTACTATTTGGGTTATCTTCTTATTTTTCATAACATGATCCCAGTCCTCTAGAGACAGTGATCCGAGACCCTTCAAATACCTTACATTCGATATTCTTTTTCCCTGACTTTTAGACTTGAATTCATCCAAAGAATAGTAATATGACTTGTTCCTCTCCCCGGTGGAAACCAAAGGAGTTTCTAGGAAACTTAGTCTTTTGTTTTCTACTATCCATGGGAACCACTTAAAGAATAGGTTTATTAGAAGAGAAGTAATGTGGGCTCCATCAGGATCCTGATCTGTTGCAATCACTATATTGTCATATGGACATGCTAAATCCGGTCTCTCTGGATCTAAATTAAGTATCTGCATTAACTCTAGTATTTCCTTATTGTCCGCCAGATCTGATAAGCTTCTGGCATTCTTTATCTTACCCTTGAGTGCATATACGCCATCTCTAGATGGATTTCTTTTCTGTAAAATAGATCCCATGGCACTTAGACCTTCCACTATGAATAAATTTTCTGCGTTCCTTGACGTAGGTGGAAAGTACTTGTGTGAAAACTTAATTCTAACATTCTTTTTCTCTTTCCTTATCTTCTTAAGATTGGCATCCCTCTTTCTAGCTTCAACCTCTTTTTTAATCTTTTTGAAAAGGGGGGTTGTGAAGAACCTTTTTAGAGATCCAGAAAAGCTATCTAATATAATAGATTCGACATCCTCTCTCCTAGTAACAAATTTAGTTTTATTTTGATCTCCAAACTTAACCAAGACCGGAGGAAGGTTTAATATCAAACAAAAATCATAGAAATGGTGGGCAAGTGAGTCATCCAGTACTCCATTAATCTGATCCATTACTATTTTCTGGTGTATACCAGTACACATTGCAGAATTGACGAATGAAAAAGAACCGGATCCCTCCGTTTTTTCCCAAATTAAAAGTTCGCCTATTTTAGTTTTGTACGAGAGTTGTTTAAAAATAGATGTATCGACTGGAATTTCCTTGCCATCCCAAATAAACTTAATTTTTATTCCCTTGGTGTTTGGCTCCGTTTCAAGTACCCTTTTTTTCAGTAACAACTGAGAAAGTAGAATTTCCTTATTCCATTTACAATTATCAAATATGTCTGGTAGTGGGGTGAAACTTACAGATGTACCCAGTTTATTTCTTCCTCTCTTTAGGACTTTCGGTTTTGCTGCTTTGAACTTATTCCATTCCTGATAATAATATTCCTTTGAATTGGTGGTTTCAACAGAAAAGAAGCTAGACATAGCATTAACTAAACTTACACCCATACCGTTTGTACCAATAAGGGTTTCTGCTACATCATCATTATCAAAGTTAGAACCAGCTCTCAACATAGATACTGCGGTTGCGATGTTGCTCATTCCACTTTTCTTGTTGATTGTAGATCCATTTATAAAACCCTCACCAGAGTCGGTAATCTTTATGTTATTGATTTTCGAGTTAACCTCCACTGTTATAGAATCCATAGACTTTTTCATCCTTTTTGCTTCGTCTATGGAATTGGAAAAAACCTCGTCAAACAATTTGTACATACCAACCGATATTTGGTGGGAGGTCGATAGTATTTTGTCGCTTTTTACTATTGGAATCTGTTCTTCACTCAATTTAACAGATCCCACGTAAATGGTTGGTCTTTTTAAGATGTGTTCAAAATCAGAAAGTACCTGGATATCTTTAGTTGCCATTAAAGTTGTTATTTGGTTTTTATATGATCTTTATTGAATATAATTTCACAAAAAAAGCGGGAGGACCCGCTTTATATTGTTTTTATGGTTTTATTTTATTCACCAGCAGGATCGAAGTAAATCTCTTCGATCTTAATAGGTAGAATCTTTGCCTCATACCCTTTATCCTTAAGTGATGCTGGGATACCAATAACGTAATCCTTACCCTCTATGTTTTCTATTCTATCAACTATGAATTCAGAATCGAAGAAGATAGTTCTTTTGTCTCCAAACCTATTTAGGTCAAAGTCAAAGTCTTTTGGGTCTTCACTACCATCTATTTTTTTCCCGATAGTTGACTTATACTGTCTTGCAAGTCTTTCTCTCTCCTTGTTGATTATATCCTGAACGTAGTCAGGAGCACCCTTTCCTTGTGTTGGTACGTCAGCTATGATTGTGATACTTTCAATTTGTCCAGACTCCTTCTGTGCAAGCATATCCCTCAAAGCAGGAATTACTTCAGAATATTTAAGTTCCATCTCTGGTCTTATATTAACATTCTTTCTAAACTTGCTCTCGTCATAAACTAGCGTAGCAGCTTCGTTTAGAGATTTACTAAATTCTTCGTATAATTTTAGGTTATTCATTTCTTAAAATTTGTTTTTTTATATATCTCCTGAGCTGATGTGTTTGTATATCCTAACCTTAAGTTCAGTAGTTCCCTTAATTAATCTGTGCCAAGATCTAGATTTTACAAAAATCAATCCCTCGCACTTTTTCGGAAATTCGTTGTCAAACTGATAGCTCCAATCGTTTTCATTAAGAAATTCAACGTCTCTATCCTCCCAATCTTGGTGCCATTTTAATTCAAGGTCTGATATATCAGGAGAGAATGTTCTTACTATTTCATTCTCGGAGATTAATTCCTCACTATATGGGTTTACCACGGGTTGCTAGATTTGAGTCCCAGTAGTTTATGGTACCTATGAACATTACAAGACCAGTATCTAGGTTTCCATTTAGGTCCTGGATCTGAACATCTGTGCCTGGCTCTGAAAGATTTAGAAGCCTTCTTGTCATCATTTTTTATCCTTTGTCCAGGTTGACCAAATCTTACCTTGACAACCTTACCGTCTCCATTCTTAGTGTAAACCGCAAATTTTCTAGATTCACCGGTAGTTCTAAAAGGTTTATTCAATTTTACCTTTCTCCCTTGATATTCTTCCTCATTAATTTCAAAAGGAACATCCAGAATTACCTCTTCCTCCTTATAAAGACCTCTAGAACCCGCTTCAGTACTTATGAGAAAAACGTCATCCATATCTAGGTCAATCTCCTCGTTTAACCAAAGAACCCTAGATTCGTTAATTAAATCCAACCAGGAGTCAGATTCTATTCTATAAACGCTCTCCATCAAAGAAAGACCCCCATCGATATGATACCTTAGAGATTCACTTATGTTATCTGATGTGAACGTGGTAAATTTTTTTAATTCCATAATCTATATATCGCCTAGGTATCGAATATAGAGGTATTTTGAGAGGATACCTCGTATACATTTTCATTGACTATTAATATGTCTACAACGCCATCTATTAAATGTTTAAATGCTTCAACAGAAGTATTTATAATGGGTTCCCCGTGAACATTAAAAGAGGTATTCATAAGAACAGGTATTCCGGTTATGTCGTTAAATTCCAGAAGTATCGGGAAAAAAGGTTTGTTATTTTCTTTGACAATCTGAATCCTCGAGGTGTTATCAAATTTATTAATAACCCCAGGTATCTTGTGGACCCATTCGTCCTTTACATTATAACATATAGTCATGAATTGAGAAGCATACTTGGATTTATAGCAATGAAAGGGAATGTTCTCAAATCCATCCATCACAACAGGGGCAAAAGGCATAACCTCATTTCTGTTTAACCTTCTGTTTACATATTCCTGTGCATCATTCCTTCGCGGATCGAATAATATCGAAGTCCCACCAAGAGCTCTTGGACCCCACTCCCTCCGATTTGAAAAAACACCAACAACCTTGCCCATTTCTAAAGATTTGGCAATGTATTCTGCTGAAAATTTGGAAATAGATAATTCACCAGGTACTTCAGAAACTTTTGTCTCATTACCCCAAAAAACATTGTCTATACTACAGACATCGAACTCTCCCAATTCATTTGCCTTAGCTATTGCAGCACCAAGTGCAAGGCCACCGTCGGTCATACCAGGAGAGATAAAGATCTCATCGAATTCTGAAAGCTCGTTTATTTTTTGGTTAACCTTTACATTAGAAAATAAACCACCAGCAAGAGCTAATTTTTTTATGTGCGGATATTTTTTCTTGATATCCTGTATTGCATCCAAGAAGTAATTTTCAGTAAGATATTGAAGCATATAGGAAGCATCCTTCCTAACATTTGAATCCTTTAAATCCAAAGAAGTAAAATAGGAGTAGCATGGTCCGTGATGTTTCCATTGTAGACTTCCATCATACTTAAAATAATCACCCAAGGAATCATACATTTCTTGGTTGAAAGATCCTTGTGCAGCTAAGCCTACGATCTTACCCTCGTCCTTACCACCAAACATCCCGCATAAATGACAAAATGAATTCCAGAAGGCAGCTATCGAATCAAAACCTCTTACCTCCTCCTTCATGGTAAGATTACCTTCGCTTCCAATATACAGAGAAGCCCTACAACTACTCTGGGTATGCTCTGGTTTATACCACCATGAATCCTCCCATATTTGCAACTGACATGGAAGATCTTCGGATTTTTTTGCTACTTTGGCTAATTCTATCCATTCCTCCTCAGGGACATCTGGTTCTCTCCTAGGTAAAGATTGACCTCTTATCTTTTGAAGTACACTAGCATCCAGCACACTGTCAGAAATACCATTGCCATCTCCACCATCGTAAGTCAAAACAAGAGTATCCTCACTGAATCCCGAAAGGTAATAAGCTGTACATGCGTGTGAATAGTGATGTCCGTATAGGAAGATATCCTTTTTTTCCACTATTTTCTCCAGGTAATCCAAACCACATAGAACTGCTTTAGGCATAACTACTATCACATCATCATCAAACGGGGATATTCCTACATCACCTAATGCTTTCAACGAGTAGTCAGGAAAAGCAAATTGGTTAAATACACCCTTAACTCTTTTAAACCTTTCTTCCTCAAAAGCGTATTTAATGTTTCCATCCTCAATATAAGCTACACCACAATCGTGTGTAACTGCTGAAATAGACAGTATCTTTGCCATAGAATTGCTATTAGACTTTACTTGGATTTTTTGCTTTTTAACATCTCTGCCTTCTGAGCAGCTGCTTTCCTGTAATGATCAAGATTTTTAAGTATTCTATTTCTTTCATTCTCTGGTAGTGTTGGAAAGAAATCCATCTTTATAATAGCCTCAGTTTTTTCAAAGGCAACCTCAGGATTTCCAGTGTGGAAGGCAGATAATGCATATTCATCCAAAAGTCTCCATTGCCAAACTTCTGGTTCGACAAATAGAATATCAGATGTGCCTGGATTTTTTGTTGCCATATTACCATAAGTAAAAGAAAGAACCCATCTTCCCCTCTCCCTAAGTTTTCTCATTACGTGGAAAACTGCTTCGAGCCTTTCTGGTCTATATTCCCAAGCACGAGAGTAAGCTTGTATAACTTCATCAGGATGTCTACCAAGTTGCTCCTTTATCTTCCCTATCATGTACATTGAATAATAAACCTCTTCTTCCCATCCACCAGCTTCTATTCTTCTCTCATAAGCATCTATAGCCTTAAGCTTTTGCCCAGAGTCTCTGTAGCTTTGAGCTAGATAAAACATATATCTAGCATTTTCAGGCTCATCTTTTAGTGCTTTTTCCAGAATCTCCGCATCGTTTGCATATTTTTCCTCCAGACTATTGGCTCTTTTAAGAGGGCTGATATCTGCATCCACGTGACATCTATCCGATGGTATTTGATACTGTATTAATTGTTCCTTACCAGGCAAATCCAAATATTCATGAAGTACCCCTTTATAAACCCAATCCTGATCTGACTTTACAATCTGAGCACGGTGATATTGTAAATTATTTAACCTATAGAGGATTTGAAAACAGTCTACGTCTTTTGGCAAACTATGAAATGGGTTTACTCCATTATTAGGGGACTGGAAAGTATCATCCGCATCGATTATCCATCTATAATCACACTTTCCCTTTGACAGTTCCAAACTTTCAGTACGGTTTACTTCAAAATTAACCCAAGGTCTTTCGTGAACCTCTCCCTCAATACCTAGATCCTCCATAGTTGAATTGATCTCATCAATTGTATTGTCAGAAGAACCGGTGTCGACTATTACGTAGTATGAAATATATGGAGCAACCTGGGTCAAACACTTTCTTATGGTATCACCCTCGTCCTTTACTATCATCACCAAACATAAACTTATGCTTTGTTGGCTTTGATCAGAATTATTAAGATTCTGGGAATGTGTTAATTTTTTAGATGATGATTGCTTGGAAATCTTTGTTGATTTTTTCTTTTTGGTTTTAGATGCCATAGAAACTTTAAATAATATCGTTTCTATTTATATCCAAATAATTAGAAAAATTTCATCCTTATCCTCTATCTAATGAGGTAATTCTCTCAAGTATCAATTCGTCATTTAGAGTTAAAGTAAAATCGCCAACAGCTTTTATGTTTTTACCTTTCCTTTTAGAAACCAAATCTATTGTTACATATCCGGTTTCATCATCAGACAATTTTATAGCTCTTTCTTTCTCTTTTTCACAGATTGGATCTAACGAAGTTCTGCTCATACCAGTTCCGTTCCAGTAAACAAGGGTTAAGTTATCTATTTTCCCATCAAGAACTTTAACTACCTGGTTTTCCCTTAGACATTCTATCTTTAAACTAGAACCAGATTTTCTAAACCTGGTGGAAAAAGTTAATAAAAAATATCCACGTCCATACAGGAGTCCAGGAATTGTGCTGTTTTTAGCGGAAAATAAAGGAAGAGATCCCTGGAATCTATGCCTCTTAAATCTAACCCCAAGCTCCATAAAAGATTTCTCTATTATAGACATCAGATCATCAACATCCGTATCTGGGAGATCGAAAATAACATGTGGGTGTTTACCACCTATAACCTTGGGTATCTTTATATGTACGTCGGAAAAATATTTTAGATAATTTAAAATAACTTCCAGTATGGTATCAAGTTGATCCTTCTCAGAAAGACTTACTTTTTTATTGTGGTCTATCTCAGACTGAATCTGAGAAAGAAAATCCTCAATTACTTTTTCTTTATGAACGCTCATCTTTATCTTTTATTCTTTTCCAGGAGTAGTCTGTATCTAGCTTAAAGTGGCCATAATATGGTATTTTTCTTCCCCACTCCCGTGGTGATATTAAGCTTGAAAAAACTTCACCTTTAGAATTTTCATAGAGATATATCTCAGTTCCTATATGTGCTTCAAAGGACATGTTAGAATTCCAAACAAGCTCGTTATCCTCAAACTCCTTAAGTAGAGAAGAGATCTGTTCTTTGATCTCTTCAGCTCTTTTTCCAAATTTATGATTTGAGTTGGCTGCTGCTCTTTGTTTAAATAGAGAAAGTCCAGATATATCTATTTTCGGAGAGGAAACTGAAGTAGCATATGGCTTAAGAAAAGCGTCATATTTTCCACTTTCCTCATCATAAATAATACTATCAGGAAGTTTTTTCTTTTTTTCCTTCATCCTTTGATTTGTATTGGAGACCTATCTTATTAAGGAGCTGTTTATAAACGGTTTCTATTTTCTTAGAAGCATCTATTTTTACGAGTTTTCTGCTTTTCTTGTATTTTTTAATAAGAGGGAGAGTCTTTTCCTTGTATTCATTAAACCTTTTGGATATTACCTCAGTATCTTTATCATCATCACGGTTTTCCTTTTCAGATCTCTTGGAAATCCTTTCCTTGGCTTTATCTTCATCCAAGTCCAAGTAAATAACATGATTAAGTCCTACTCCCATTTTCCCAAGCAAAGAATCCAACATCTTGGATTGCTTAACATTTCTCGGAAATCCGTCAATAATAATTCCTTTCTCAAGATCAGCTTTACCTAATGCTTTTCTTAACATCCTTACCATGACTCTATCTGGTATGAAGTCGCCTTTTTTTACAATCTTCTTAAGCTCCTCGTCTTCTGAATTACGTATAAGGTCCCCAGTAGAAATGTGTGTAAAGTCATTTTTGTCCACTAACCTCTTAGATATAGTTCCCTTACCAGAACCAGGAGGTCCCAGAATAACAAGGATTTCTCCCTGCTTATCTGGTATTTCCCTTTCGTTTATATCGTCTTTGTTTACAAAGCTCTCAAAATTTTTAACTTTATTCATCTTAGTAATTAGATTGTTTTATGAACCACAAGCTAGACAATCATCCGGATTGTCAAGACTACAGGATAAATCATTCATAGTCTGATCTGCAAGTGCCTTTAGTTCTTCGCTTGCTGATTTAGTCTTCTCCTCAACAACCTCTGGTTTGGGATCTGGTTTTGGTTCCTCTTTCCTTACATCTTTATATTTACTTGTGTCTATACCAAGGCCTGAAAGTGCATCTACAGCAGCTTTTGTTCTTAAATAATACATGCCTGTTTTAAGACCAAGTTTCCATGAATGGAAGTGAGCAGCTGTTAATTTAGCTGCGTTTACACCCTCGATAAACAAGTTTAAAGATTGAGATTGGCAGATAAATTTACCTCTATCGGCTGACATCTCTATTAGATCTTTTTGCTTGAGTTCCCAAACAGTCTTATAGATTTCTTTGATGTCGTCTGGAATGTTTGGTATATGCTGAACAGATCCCTTGTGTATAATAATCATATTCTTCATATCCTCGTCCCATAGGTCAAGAGCAATTAAATCTCTTACTAGGTGTTTATTAATGATTACATATTCACCACTAAGAGTTCTCCTAGTATAAATATTTGATGTAAAAGGCTCAAAAGCCTCGTTGTTACCCATTATTTGAGCAGTCGAAGCAGTCGGCATAGGTGCAAGAAGCAAAGAGTTTCTTACACCACTCTTCACGACTTCCTTCCTTAATTTTTTCCAGTCCCAACGCCCAGAAAGATCCTCGTCATTTACTTGCCATAGGTTATATTGGAATTTCCCTTCACTTAAAGGAGACCCTTCAAAGGTTTCATAAGCACCAAACTTTTTAGCTAAGTCTTTGGATGCTGTCATAGCAGCAAAGTAGATAGTTTCAAATATCTCTGAATTAACCCTTCTAGCCTCTTCAGATGTAAACGGTATTCCCATCGTAGCGAAAAGGTCTGCAAGTCCTTGTATTCCAATCCCAATGGGTCTGTGTTTCATATTAGACCTTTTTGTCTCTGGTGTAGGATAAAAGTTAACATCTATAACCTTATTTAAGTTAACTGCAGTTTGATAAGAAACATCATAAAGATAATCATGGTCAACATCGCATTTTCCTCTTAGTATCTTATTTGTTCTTGCATCTGTGGATTTCAGAAACTTGTTTACTGGTATAGACGCAAGATTACAAACTGCTTGTTCATCCTTGTCAGTGTATTCTATAATCTCACAACAGAGGTTCGAAGATTTTATGGTACCAAGATTTTGTTGGTTTGATTTTCTGTTAGCAGAATCCTTATAAAGAATATACGGGGTTCCAGTTTCTATTTGAGATTCTATAATTTTAGACCATAATTCCCTTGCTTTTATGGTCTTCTTAGCTTTACCAGCTTCTTCTGCTGCTAGATATTTTTCGTTAAATTCTTGTCCATAGACCTCATGCAAATCCGGAACTTCCGAAGGAGAAAACAGCGACCAATTTTCGTTCTTCTCAACTCTTTCCATAAAAAGGTCAGAAACCCAAAGTGCCAAGAATAAATCTCTAGCTCTTCTTTCTTCCTTACCTGTATTTTTTCTCAAATCCAAGAAATCCTCAACGTCAGCGTGCCACGGTTCCAAGTAAATAGCAAAAGATCCCTTTCTCTTACCTCCACCCTGATCTACATATCTTGCCGTTTCGTTGAATACCTTAAGCATCGGAACAATACCATTGGACTTACCATTAGTTCCTCTGATGTAAGAACCAGTAGCTCTCACATTGTGTATAGCTAATCCTATTCCACCAGCATTTTGAGAAATCATAGCAACATCGGAAAGAGTCTTATAAATTCCAGGAATTGAATCCTCCTGTACTGTCAATAGAAAACAAGAAGAGAGCTGAGGTTTCTTTGTACCTGAATTAAACAGAGTTGGAGTTGCATGTGTCATCATATGAGTAGAGAGAAGCTCATATGTCTTCAGGACATTCTTAGTATCTTCGCCCCAAATTCCCACTGCAACACGCATGTACATATGCTGAGGGGTTTCTGCTGGGATACCATGCATCTTTAATAGATAACTCTTTTCCAAAGTTTTAAACCCAAAGTATTCAAATCCAAAATCCCTGTCGTGAATGATAGCAGAATCAAACTTGTTCTTATTCTTCATTACTGCCTGATAGGTCTCTTCTCCGATTAAACCCGCTGCCTTTCCAGTTTCAGGGTCTATATAGGAATAAAGATCCTCGACAGTTTCTGAGAATTTTTTCTTCGTTGATTTATGAAGCCTTGATATTGCTATTCTTGCTGCTAAAATGGAATAGTCAGGATGGCTTGGTATTAATGATGCTGCTGTTTCAGCAGTAAGATTGTCAAGCTCACCTGTTGATATACCGTCATAAATACCGGCAATCACCTTTTGTGAAATTCCCATCCAGTCAACAAAATCACTGTTTAGACCGTATGTCATCTTTTTTACACGGTTAGAAATCTTATCAAATCTAACAGCCTCTTTGGATCCGTCTCTCTTAGTTACGTACATGTTTTTATTTTATTTTTAAAAGTCTACGTCCATATCGAACGTATTTTCAGTAGAGTCCATAACTCCAGCTTTTTGGTATTCACCAACTCTCTTCTCGAAGAAGTTAGTTTTGCCCTGTAATGAAATGTTTGCCATGAAGTCAAATGGATTCTCCGAATTGAAGACCTTAGAACATCCAAGATCAACCAATAATCGGTCAGCGACAAATTCTAAATATTGCTTCATTAGATCTGCATTCATACCAATTAATTTAACTGGCAATGACTCTGTAATAAATTCCTTCTCAATTTCAAGAGCACTTAGAATGATTTCCTTAATTCTTTCCTCTGAAACCTTATTAGCAAGATAATTATTGTGGAGCAAAACTGCAAAATCACAGTGCATTCCCTCGTCACGAGAAATGAGCTCGTTAGAGAAACTTAGACCAGGCATTAATCCGCGCTTTTTAAGCCAGAAGATAGAGCAGAATGAACCAGAAAAGAATATACCCTCTACTGCAGCAAAAGCTACAAGTCTTTCCTGGAAATGTTCTGATTCTACCCATTTAAGAGCCCAATCAGCTTTTTTCTTCACAGCAGGAATGGTTTCAATCGCATTGAATAATTTCTTTTTCTCTTGCTGATCTGTAATATAAGTATCAATAAGGAGTGAATACGTTTCAGAGTGTATATTCTCCATCATAATCTGGAAGCCATAGAAAAACTTTGCTTCCGAATATTGTACTTCTCTTACAAAATTTTCAGCCAAATTTTCGTTTACTATACCATCGGAAGCAGCAAAGAAAGCTAGTACATGCTTTACAAAATGTCTTTCGTTATCGTTAAGCTTGTTTCTCCAATCATCAATATCAGCAGAAAGATCAATTTCTTCAGCAGTCCAGATGCAAGCCTGCTGTTTTTTGTACATGTCCCATATTTCATGTTGTTCTATTGGAAAAATGACAAATCTGTTTGCATTTTCCTCCAATATCGGTTCCGGTAGCGAATAGTCCTCCTTCATAATTTAATACTTTGTTTTTTTTAGTTTAATAATTATTTGCCTGTCTTCGGCGGTTTTCCTCGTTCTTACTCATGTACATATTGTACATCTCTTGGGCTGTCATCCCAATCGAGGCTGCATAATTCATAAAGAAATGTAGCATGTCAACTATCTCAAATTTGCATTCTACCTTATCAGATTCTGAAAGTTCTGAAAACTTCAGATCCGAATAAGTTGAATATGCAGATTTCCATTTTTTCCAAATGGCGTTTCCACCACCATCTTTGATTCCACCAAGAGCATCCGTTGCCTCGTGTATTTCATCAATGAGAGCGTGATTGTTCATGTGCCAGAATTCCATGAGTTCCCTCAAAGACATTTCTTTGAAGTTGTATCCATAAACATTCTCCTGAGTTTCTGCTTGTAGATTTAAAATGTCACCTAGAGTATCTTTCGATTCGGGATAAAGATTTTTGATCTGTAGGTCTGAGCATTGGTTATCTGTGTTTGCCATATTTATTATTTACAATAAGTTTTTTAATCCTTTCCCGTATCTAGGTTTTCTATATATCAAGTGGGTCCCTAGAGTGCGGTAATTTTGGAAAAGTTCTACGTTAATTTTTTCAATTGTTTCTCCAATTGGTCAATTTCTATCTGCAATTCCAGCATTCTTTTTTTCGTTTTCTTTCTTTTTGAATATAGATCCTTAACTATAGTCTTTAAAATTGGGCTTTCGTCATCACCACCAAAGAGAGCTGTAGATGAAGTTTTTACCCATCCATCTCTAGCTTCAGAAACATCCTTTCCCAATTTTCCTTTATAGACCTCCGGAGAAATTCCCCACTGTACAATAGTATTTGGGTATAGGGATGCAAAGTCGTAACAAGCAACCCATTCATGAAGTCCTTTGATGGGTTCTTTGACGTATCCACCAATAAACTTCACGTGACTTTCTTCTTTTCTTTCATTGACAAAGACCTGACCCCTTTCCAAGAATTTTTTGAGCATCATTACCTCTGTAGCCCATACTGGAGAAAGTGCTCTACTAATTTCAACTCTATTCAAATTTGCAATCTTAAAGTATGTCAGTAGTGTTTTAAGCTTCACGTCGATATAATGAACAAGGGCACAGTCAATGACGTTATAGAGAATGAATTTAGGGAAGTCGGACTGGTAAAGGTCCCTTAAAGATCCTTCGTATACTATCTTCTTCAATCCTGTAGCCTTTTCCGCTACGTAGTCCAATCTATTACTCTCCTTGATCTTAATTGTTCTGTCCCATTTTTTATAGATATCAAGATAATCGACCATTAATAGGTGCATGGGTAGATTGTTCTTTCCTATAAGCCAATTGGCTGGGGAAATTACTTTGGGATCGATGCCAAGTCTCCTAGCACGATTAACCAAATAAGGCCAGTCGTATCCAAACCAGTTCCATCCAGTTATTAGTGGCATTTTAGGTGCCAATTTCTTGAAGAAGGTATAGAGCATATCATACTCTGATTCGAATTGGTGATATTTGAAAGACCATTCGTCACCCATGGGTTTTAGATACTCGTTGGTCTTGTCATATATTTCAGCCTGCTCTTTCGGACTAAGTGGATCTAGACCAAGTATAATCGACTTACACTTATCAGTAGCAATCCCAATCGAAAGTATCTTGTTCTTTGCATTAGCAGTGTCTAGTGAATCCCCCATCTCATCGGTCATTTCAACCTCAATGTCGACGAAGTATTTCTTTGGGGTTTGGAAATCCCAAAGAGATTTTGTTAATTCCGGATCTGCCTCTTCAAGAATCTGAACCATCCTGTATTTGTCATACTTCTGTGTCTTTACCTTCCTAACTGGAACGCCGTCCCATGATTGCCAATCAGATTCCTTTCTTCTGTCTCCTGGGGAGCATTTTTCCCAGATGAATCTCTCTTTCTCCGGAACTGGAACATCAATAAAAATTAAATCCCCTTCTTCCGAAAAGGATGATACTTTTAAATAAGTCCCTTTGTTTTCTATATCTACTATCATGAAATAAAATTGAGATATCTCAATTTGGCTTTGACCAAAAAAGATATATACAATACTTATGGAAAGCAGGGTCAAAAGTTTCGAGAAATTCCTTAATGAATATTATATTTCGTCCGCACCGGGAAGTGTGGTTGTACCAGGAGAATGGTACAAGGATAACGTGAACTCAAGAAACTATAGACCTGCATATACGCAAACCCCACAAGTAGTGGATGCTATGTTCCAGAGCACAGATCTTTACAACTACCTAGACACATTGGCTGAGGAGGAAGAATTTACCAGCATGATGAAGGATGGTAAAGAACCCAAAGAGATAATCAAGTACGTAAAGAAAAGAATTCACGAGGAGCTTTCAGCTAATGCTAAAACCTCAGAATAAAATAAGGAAGTATAACTTTGGATATAGTAGACCATAGTCTTTTCGAGGGTGCTTATTATGATCAACCACACCCAAAAGACTCGTTATTTATACACGACTCCAACGGTCATTATAGACCAGATTGGCTAATCGAGTCATGGGGTAGAGATCGCAAGAACTCAACCAATAAGATAAGGTCAGCAAATGCCTTTGTAATAGGGGGTGTAGATCCTTCTGGGAAAGGTGATAGAAAATATGATGGCCTAGTATACAGAGCTTTTGACGAGGAGATGTGGTCACACCACCTTTTTATAAAAGCAAAAAACAACACATTTCTAAATCAAAAGAGTATCGGGATAGAGATTTGCAACTATGGTCCTCTTACAAAAACGGAGTCTGGTGATTTCTACACACACACCAGCATAAAGGTAGCTAAAAGTCAAGTTACTGAATTAGAGAACCCATTTAGAGGAATCCGATATTACCACTCATACACAAATTCTCAGATTAAGTCATTAAAGAACTTAATCCAATATCTTAGCGAAAAATATGAAATAGATCTCAAAAGGGGCATAAAGAAAGAGATGAATAACTTCGGAGTATATGGAGGATTTGAATTATCAGACGATGCTCTAAAAGGAGGTCAAGGTTTGTGGTCACACACAAACGTTAGAGTTGATAAATTCGGTTGTTTCCCACACCCAGATTTAATTAAGATCATTAGATCTTTCTAAATAGGATTTTAGCTTTTTATCGGTTGGTACGAAATCACTTTTACCGTTTACAAAAATTTCCCATGATTCCTTACCGTATTTACCTATTCCCGGAAGATCCTCAACCTTATCAAAGCCAAGAATCCAAGCTTTGCTCATTTCTATGATTCTTCTAGACTTTACGTTACCAAATCCAGTAGATCTTATGATCTGATAAATTTTATCCGCAGGTACACTTGAACAATGTTCTGGAGATTTAATGAGTAAAAACAAATCATCAAGAACTTTTCTAACTTGATGGTTTGTTGTTTGGTTCAGTAGTATACAGATCACACTCATTTTCCAAGGGCTTTCTAAATAATCCTCCTGAATGAGTCTTTCTCTCACAGTCTGTTTTTTAAAGTCTTAATATACGAGTTGACCTTTTGGTCAAATAAGGAAGCCGTGTCCGGATAGTTCTTTCCCATGATTGTAGAAAGCTTATTTATTACTGATATCCTATCCAGGACCATAACATATTCTGGGTCATTCTCTTTTGCTATAATCTCAGATGCTACCTCTTTAGCAAATCTGTCAAACATTTCTTTCTCTCTAGACATAATAATAAAGCTCAATATTTTAGTTATCGAGCTTTATTAGAAGTTAAATTAAGAAAAATTTCGTAATTAAGAGATCTTAATTTTCTTTGGCATAGATTCTTTCTTCTTAGATATCTTAATTTTTAAAATACCATCAGATATCTTACCACTTACAGAATCTGGATCAGCACCAATAGGGAGCTTAAACTTTTTAACAAAATCGTCTGTCCAATAAGATTCATTATCCTCTCCACTTATAACTAGAAGGTTTCCGTCGATCTCAACCGAAATATCTTCCCGTGTAAATCCAGCAACTGGCAATTCTAGTAAATATTCGCTATCCTTCTCATCTACAAAATGACCTCTACTCTGGATTACTGGATTTGTGTTGTTTAAGATTTTTTCCATCATTTCCAATGGGTTGTAAATAGTTGATCTGCTCATTTTTTTTTATTTTTTTCATATGATAGTTCAAAACCTATTCCATTACTAAAAAACAAAGAAAAAGGTGCCTTTTTGACACCTTTAAGCATTATCTTATGACTTTTCGTCTTATTTTTGCAAAGACTTCATCATTTCCTTAAAATCCTCGAAGCTTTTAACCACACGGTCTTTCTTCTTTTTCTTTTTGTTACCCTTCCCTGCTGCAGGAGTACCAACTGTTAAAGATGGGAATTTATCTCCAGATCCAACAGATCCACTATAAAAATCAGCATTGGTTCCTCCGGACGAAGGAGCTTGTACGTTACCCATTCCTTGTGTAGTACCTAGAGTAGCAAATGCTCCTCCCCCACCATCTGCAGGTGCACCACCTTCCATTTCTTGTAGCTCGTACCCCTCACAACCACAGCTTTTCATTTTTTCATCCATTTGCCATTTCTCAACACAATAGTTATTCTCATCAAGCCAATCCTTGATTTTAGACTCTATCGAATCTGGTGATTCCTGATCTTCCATAATTGGGGTATCTCCTTCACAGCACATACAAACAATTGTTCTTCCACTAGTAGAGTTTCCTGTTGGATAATACATTGATTCTATCATTATTCTAATATTTTTTGAACATTCTTAGCAAAGATCCTTAGAGAATTTCCATCCTCATTCTTTACAGTATAACCAACAACATCTTTGTAAGAATCGTATATAGGAGAGATTACAAGTAGCTTGTTACCACTATTATCTAAAACAAACTTACCTGTAAGATCATCGTATTGTTTTTTAACCTGAGTAGTTGTAGGCTGAGCTTGATTATTTTTATTGCATCCGCATCCCATATTGGTGTTCTTTAGTTTATTATATCTATCTATAATCTTTCCTCAATTCCTTCCTTCTTAAGTAATTGAAAAGATATCTCAAGGCTTTTTTATATTCCTTTCCATTTCTGAATGGATCTGGGTAGGTTCTTATTGCATTACCTTGTCCCTCTGGGGTTTCTGATGATGCTATTGGGTTATATCTTCTTACCACACCAGTTGGATGTACAGTATAAAAGACTTCACCATACCCATCAACCTCTGGCTGTCTCTTCCTTCTGAACTTAAGTGTGTTATTTAGCTCTTGCTGATCTGAGGTATCGTCAGAAAATCCAAGATCTATAATATCCCTATATGCATCAGATTTTCTTATCTTATTGAGATCTATGCTTCTCCTCTCATCCTCAAGATATTCAGATTTAGGATCATACTTGTCAAATTCAAAAAGATTTATCATCCCTTCTTTCTTTCCTTTATCCAGTCTCTATAATCCTTCAGATTCTCGAGGTTTTTCTTACCTGGCTTATCCTTTTTAGCATCCGTATCTAGATAAGGTATAATAGGCTTAATTTCACCACCAAAAGTGATACTCGGAGTGAATGTTGGAACTCCCTTGGAACTAGCCATTCCAGGGGTGAATTTTTTCTCTTCCACTGGCTTACCGTCTTTCACATTCTCAGGCAAATCACTAGACTTCGTTTTTGCAAACTTTTTTAGCTCCTTGTCAGTCATGGGTGCAACGAACTTCCCATCCTCGTCTTTATACCCAAAGGCAATCTTTTCAATCTCTTTTCTATATTTAGGATTGATGTCCTTGAGCTTTAGATCGTTTTGTCTTAGAGCCCAAGATTGACCCATAATTGCTTGTTGTGCTTTACTAACTGAGGGCATTTCAAATCTTATATTTTTCGTAGGGAGTAATGATTTTCATGCTCTCCTCTACTTTCTTATCGGTGTCCTCCTGTAAATAAAGACCTTTCATCTTTTTCTTTATCTCTGCGGGAGACATTGGCTTTGCGTTTAGTTCCCAGTTGGCTGAAGGGTCAACGATCTTTTTCTTTTTCTTTTTCCAATCTGGATAAGTCCAAAGCCATCTATTGTAACTCTTCCCAACTATCTCAAATCCCTTGTCTCCTGGTTGGATAGCAATAGGTGATTGTGGGGGAATGTAACTGCCTGTATTTGCCATTATTCTATAACTGCTTCAATTTTGGATTTTGAAATCTGCGTGGTTTCAAAGAATCCAGTGGTTCCCTGCAGGAACTCTGCTACTTTTGTTTCAACCTCAAGTACAGACTCAGCTGCAACTAGAAATTCAGATCTGTGAATTACTGGATCACCATTTCTTTTGGTTTCAGTTGATTCAAAACTAACTTTTGCTACGTAATATCCCATATCATTTAATTTTACCTATTATATATCAACTTTAGTGTTTTATTCCATTCCTGATAAAAACAGAAAAGGCAGTCCGAAGACTGCCTTATACCTTTTGGTAGTTTAAGTATTAAGAGTTGTTCTTAGCCTCTTGTACATCTAATCTTACCTGCTGAGCTAGTTTTTTAATTTCCTGCATAGCCTGACGAACTCTAGTACCAGCAGCTTTGTTTCCTTTCTCAACAAACTTTTCTACGTCAGCTTGTGCAGCTTCCATAACTTCTTTGATCTGATCAAAATTTTTCATAATTGTATAAATTTTCCTTTTTTATATAGGGTTTAGTAATAAATGTTTCGATTTGATTATCTGCTAAAAATAAATGTCCCCTTGTGGGATCCTTCTTGCATAGACCATTCAGGACCTAAGAATGACAATAAAACTGATTTAGTCATATCCTCATAATTTTCAATATCCATATTATCTTGCATTTCATCAAATATACGAACAACTTTAGGATTTTTCTCTAAGTAATTTGTAAGAGCCTTAGATATTTGTTCCAAAAATCTGCTTAGATTATTATCCTTTAAACTAAATTTCTGGTCATTCAGATCAGGAACATCAGATTTTTTAATAGCAATATCCTCAATAACCTCTGGGGAAATCTCGTTTATGCTCATAACAGCATATGAGTTTTTTGGGCCTTCCATTGATTCATATTTGGAGTATTTACCAACAACCAACATAAATCCCTTTTGTTCTCCATTCTCGAGTTCGAGCTGGAATAGGTAATTATAGATGTCTCCATCCTTCATAAGAAGAAATGGAAAAGTTCCAAACCCGTCTCCCTCATTCACTTTGTTAGATTTAAGAAAGTCCGTAAAATTTTGTATTTTTTTATCCACTTTTTAGTTTATATTTTTTTATATATCAGGATTTGACACTCGTAACTAAATCGTTGTAAAGGTTTGAAACCTCCTTAGTTACCATTTTCTTAAACTTTGAGAAATCTTCGTCCTCTATAGCATTTCTCACCTCTGTACCACTAGTTACTCTAGGGGTTTCTACTATGTCAAGGGCATCACTAATTTTGTCTTTTATGTCAGACATCTTAATGTAGTCGATCTGCTTTGTGTAATCGTCTATTCTATCGGGACCAGCTCCGATTAAATGTGGATCATATCCCATATCTATAAGCTTAGCAATTGCAGAGCCTAAAAGACCTCTATTTACGATCATGTACCCGTCAATTTCCTCGTTACTATCAACAATGGCATCCATGTATCTACGTATAGATTGTTCATCAAACGGGGATTTACCAGATTTATTGTGACCTGGGTATACCACAACAGCATATGAATTCATATCATTCTTATCCTTAAGCTCCTTTGCCATCTTTAAGTGACCCAAGTGGAATGGCTGGAATCTTCCCATTATAACATTAACAGGTTTCAGTTCTTCTTTGCTCTCTTCCTTAATAAGATCTACCTCTTTGGGGATTTCCTCATTATCAATTGTTTCCAGCTTGCTAATAAATTCCTGGTATGAGAAGAAAGGGTCCTCGTTGGTATCAGCTTCCTCGTCTTCTTCCTGTAGATAATCTACAGAAGGTGAATTTTCTCTCCGGAACTCATCAAAGCTAACAAACTTGGACTCATTAACATTCTTAGGTTTCTTTATATAATCCTTAATATCCTGTATCAAAAGATTTATTTGATCCTTCATACCGGATGTAACTATACCACCAGCTCTTGTCTTAATCTTTCTAAAAGAATTTAGAATGAGCTTGTATAATGATTCAAAGGATTCATCCTTCTCCACATATTTTAAAACCCTTCTATCTTTAACTTTATCCCGATTAAGCCTAAACTCATCCCTTTTTAGATATTCAGGTTCTTCAAAATCAGTACCTTTATATTTTTCTGAATACTCATCCAAAAACTTAACAAAGACATCACTTATAAACGAGATGTATCTTTCATCCTCCGATTCTCCATTAACTTCAAATTCCGCAAGCCCTTTCTCCAATATAAAGTTCATTACATCCAGCAATGTAATGCCCAAAAAATCGGAAGGCTTTTTACCTTTCTTGTCAGCAAATTTTTTCTTAGCAATCTCGGTAAATATCGGATCTACCATCTTGGCAAGAACTGTATCACTATCCCCATCCAGTTCACCAAATCTAAAAACTATTCCCTCAACATCTTTGTCAAGATCGTCATTAAGAGCTGTTTTAGTTAATTCTGGATTAAGGGTCTTAATTATATAGCGAACGAAAGATTGGGTTTTGAATTTTTCTACAAGCTCCTTGAAAGGGGTATTTAGAAATTCCATTAAATCAGACTTTTGATCTTCGTTTAATAATCCCTGGAAAATAATAGGAGGTCTTTCAACACCAAGAAGATCAGACCAGTCATTCAGCTCGTTCTCATCCTGTATGGTTCTCTCTATTTTTCCACCAGTTCCCATTTTATGAATATACGAAAGAATTAAATTGTTCTTCGGTAGTCTATCATAAACAATCTCAACAGGTTTTTTGTTAGCAAAATATTCTAATCCAAACCTCCACCCACGTGGTATTTTTTCTAGTATGTTAGGGGGTAGGGATTCTATATACTGAATAGGTTTCTCGTAATACTTCATTAAAGTACGATCTACCAGAGTTATCGGATTTCTTTGATCCCTTCTATAGAATTTAAAATTTCCAGTCTCCTTGTCCCTTTCAAAGGAAAAAGCAGATCCGTCCATCTTTTCGTTTATAGTTACAAACTGACTAAAGAGCTGACTTACAAAGTCAGATCCTTTCTTGTTATAAATATCGTATAAGTGATTAATTCCAGCCATCCTTAATTCAATAGAATTTTTAAATTTCCCATATTACCAATGTTAGTGATCAAAACAGGACCTAGTTGTACATCAACACCAACAGAAACCTTTTGATCAACTATAAGTTTTGCTAAACCTCTTATGATAGTTTCAACAAGAATTTTCGATTTTTTCTGTAAATCCATTTGGTGTATTATAGCTAATTCCTCCAAAAGGGATTCAATTTCTGGTGCATCAATTTGATAATCTATAAGATCATAGACTTCTTTTTCTATCTTGTAATAGTCTTCACCATCTAATAAAATATTAGCTCCACCTTCTTCATTTTTAATTATGGTACCATTTAAACCAAGAATAGTTGAAAATGAAATTACGCCGTTGTCTTCCCGAGCAACCAATGAGGGTGAATCCTTTTCAAGAAAAACCTCTAGTGCTCCATAAACAAGGTCATTATGTTTTTTAGTAAATTCCATTTATTTTATCTCAGTTGGAATATCAAAATCCCCATTAATTAAATACCTTTCTAGATTATCTCTAATCTCCTCTTTCTTATCTGCATGTAAATAATCGGGGGAGGAAACTATTTTCCAGGCATCTTCAAAAGATTTAAGATCCACCTTATTGACACCGCTACCAAACATCATTTCCACAAATTTGTCAGGGTCCCTGGTTATAAGTGAGGTTTCACCCTTAATGGTCTTTGGATTTTTTAGTCTTTTGGTTGCACCTCGGAAAGATTTTTTATTCTTGTATATTCCATCGCTTAGTCTAAGAGCATAAGAATAAAAATCCTCTATTTCTCCATCATCATCCTTAGAGATAACCTCCTTCAGTGCGGAAAGAATAGATTGGAAAAGCCAGTTTCTGTGTGCAGATTTATATTTACTCTCGTTTTTCCTATAGTCTGGTGAATAGAATATGAATTTAGCCCATTCCATATCAGCTATCGGTATAAGGTCAAGCTGTACTATTCCTTTAGACTCGTCTCCTTCTATAGGCCAACCAATTGAGAGTACGTTAATCCCCCTCATCAATTTTAGGTCTGGAACAAATCCAAGCTTATTGTGGAGTGTTTCGGAAAGGTTCTTATACAAAGCACCGAGAACATCATCCTCAGAAACACCCAAGCTTTTCGAGAGAAATTTCTTATCTATCCCGAGATCAATATCACCAGAGGTATCACTTTGGTTTTTCTTTTTACCTATACTTCCAATAATTAGATACTCTTTGTCAATCTCTCCCCCACCTAGTATAGGAAAGAGTATACTTTTGATAGACTCAAGTGTTTTTGGAACCTCGCTCTCCCTTATCCTTCTGGAATCCTTGATAGCAGCTCCACCTTCGAAGAGATTTATATAATCTCCAAACTTTACTAAATTTCTCATTACTTTACATCAAAATAGCTAGAAGCAGAAAAAACATAGTCCTTATAGAGTTTCTGCTCTCTTCCCTCTGGATTGTTTATATCAAATCCCTTTCCAAAGGTGGATCTACCCTTAAGGATAGCATTTTTATAAAACTCCTCATAGTCTTTGTCCTTGTTTTTCCCAGAAGCTTTGATCGAGTCTCCCCATCTAGAAAGAACCTGTTCTTTATTTTTCTCAAGACCATCTGCATCCATACTGGCAGCTTTTCCAGAATCAAAAAGATCAGCAATTCCCTTTCCTATTTTTTGAAGTCCTTCTACAGCACCTTTTACAAGTCTCTGTAAAGCACCTCCTTCGTCATAGGTCATCTGGTAAAGTTTTTCCTCACCAGTTTCAGCTTCAATTCTCCTTCTGATTTCTTTAATACGAGCGTTTGCTCCTGGATATTCATCAGCTTCTAGTATGAACTGCCCAAAGTTTTTAAGGTTCTGCATCTTTTTCCTCATTTATCCTATATATCGGACAAAAGAGTTAAAGCTTAACATTAAAAATCTTATACTTGAACTTTTCGTTCTTATAGATCTCTATCCTAGCTTCACTGTGCTTCATGAGATAGTTCTTGTATCTAGGAGAAGAAAAGTCATCGACAAAGTCAATAACGTTCACTTTTTCCTTTCCTTCCATCTTTCTCATTCCTCTACCTAAGCTTTGCTTGATGAGTACTTCACTCTTATAAGATTCAACTAAGAAAATGTTGTGTAAATTATTAATGGAGATACCGGTAGAAAAGGTACCATAGGTTGCAACAAGTATTTTGTTTTCACCAGCAGACATTCTTGACTTATATTCCTCCCTAAGTGACTCGTCTGTGTCTCCATCAACGTAGAATACTTCTTTGTCATTGGTTATTTCTCTCAGCCTATTCCATATCTGTTTACCATACTCGTCCTTTACTGATTGAAAGAGCACCAGTGAATTTTTAGAGGTTTTAGCAATGAAATCAACGACATACTTTAACCTTTTATCACTTTCTATTACAAGCTTTCTCTCAAGGTTGTACAGTTCGTTTCCCTCTAAATTTTGAGAATTTGCTTTCAGATCAGAAAGCTTCTGCTTAATCTCTTGATCCAGCCAGTCCAGTCTAACAACCTTTATATGAACCGGGGTTGCATGTTTATTTTTGAAAAGAAAATCTGGAGATATTTCAACAACTACAGGTCCTAAGAATTGCTGTATGGTCAAATGATCTGCTGAACCTCTTTTGGTTAGTGTTCCCGTGAGGCCGAATCTCCATTTACTGTGCATGCACTTAGCAACAATCTTTTTGATTGACATCGAGTTTGTGTGATGAGCTTCGTCTACAAATACAGCATCTATTTCTTCAAAGAAATCTTCATCCTTCTTAACCAAAGACTGGAAAGTTCCTATTATAAGATCACATCCTTCCCTCAGTTTACTACCTCCACCAATTTGCTGTATTCTCACACCAAGATCACTAATGCCATAGTCAATAAAGTCATCATTTCCCTGGAACACTAGGTTTGTATTAGGCACGATCATTAAGAACTTTCTAATCATGCCCCTCTGCTTTAAAAAAGCAAAAATCATGAAGGAGATTAATGTTTTTCCAGAAGACGTAGCAATCTCAGATACAGAGTACCTAAATTTGACAATCTTCCAAGCAGCTTCTATCTGATAGTCTCTGGGCTTTATCTCCTTATCTTCGAAAAATTCGTTAACCCATCCCTGAAATTCCTCCAGCGATAAGTCACCTAATATTAAATTGTCAAGTCCATCTATATTAATCGTAATATCAAACTCATTTCCGATCTCCATGACCTCTCTCCATAGACCAACGGGTACTTTCCAGAAACCTCCCCTCTTCTCAATAAAGCATATGTTTCCGTCCCAGATTTTCTTTTTTACCAATGGATGAAAATACCAATTGTGTATTTTCTTAGTCAAAGATATCTCTATCTGTCTTTTTTCGATTTCGTCCTCAGCCTGTGTTAGTATAAGCCATTGTTGATCCTCAGATACATTAAACCTCAACATTCTCCTTTTTATTTTATAGTACTCGCTCTTAAATAGTCCTCAAGAGCTATTCTGGATTTTATACCATACAACATATGATCAACAGTCTGGATAGTTTGGTCTATAAATTTTCTATGTCCCTCCACTAATTGTATTTTTTCAACTATATCAGAAACGTCTCCCTCTATGAGAAGCTTAGTTTCGTTGGATCCATATCTTACATCGCTATTGGTTGTATAATCCCTTAGTTTAGAAGCTCTAAGCTTTCTCTCCTTTGTTGCTAGTTTACTCACAATCTGTGCAAGTTTATAGCTATATTCTAGTAAAATTTGTCTATTTGAAAAAAGGTCAACTTGAGCTTCTGCAACAGTTCTAATGCTTTTCAAACTCAAAGCAATAACTTGTATTTTTTCCTTCCACTCACCTCTTTCTATTTCAAAGAGCTTTGCATAGTCTGTTTTCTGTTGTTCTGACATATTAAAATAATTCGTTGCCTTTTTTCTTATTAGTATTTTTTCCCAATTTTATTTCCTTTACAGAAGATTTTCTTAGCCTCGGATTTCCTATATCTATATTAACCTTCTCTATCTCCAAGGATTCGTCACCAATACTTGCAAGAAAAGTAACAGGGAATTTCAGATCACCGTTATTTTCATCTAATCCTTCTTCCCATTCTTGGGTTTGGTCTATAGTTGGCATATCAAGCATATATGAAATCGGATAAATCGAGAATCTCCTCAGTAAAATAATTATCCAATCTCTTTATTTTGATCCTCTTAGCACGGAGGTAGTTTACAAGATCGTTTAAATCCCATTTCTTATTTATCGGAAGGTCGTGATCAACTAAAAATTTCTTCCAGTTGAACACTTTTTTTCCATCGGATAAAAGTTCCGAGTGTTTTTGTCTTCCTGCCCTATCCCAGTCATACCAGTATTGTACATTCTCAACGTCAAACGGGAATTTGTTTTCTATAGAGCACAAAGCCACCGAATTTTTCCAAAGCCAAGAATCCATGGGTCCCTCAAAAATTGTTATGGTTCTATCGAAGGATATTCTACCAACATTGAAAACAGAAGACACTGGATCAATTTTCTTTGCCTCTTCTATAAGGTTAAGGTCTTTGGTCTTTAGTAATTTTTCCCATATACCACTAAGCTTATACGTATAATACTTAGATCCGTAGTTTGAATCCATGTTTCTGAACTGGAGCCCTAATATCTCATTATCCTTAGTAAGATTAAATAAATACAGTTTACCAGTCTCTGGGTCCCAAGCAAATTTTTCATCCGCCTGCTGATTTCTTCTTATGAGGTATCTTTCAATTTTAGATCCAGCAACTTCTTGCAATTTCATAGATTCCATAAAGAAATCTCTTGGAATAACTACGGACTTAAAATCAGTGTCGAAGAAAAATGCTATATCAACATCTCCATAGGTGGTTTGTCTCTTCTCCTTTCCCTTTTTTATAAGATCTATAATATCCCTTTTTTCGTCTCCTTCTAGCTGTGAAGCTATATGAAAGTCCCTGAATAGTGAATAAGCATCCTTATAAATGCCGCATCCTCCATTATAACATTTGTATGTAAGAGTATCTATGTAGAAGTTACCTCTTTTTTTCCTAGAAGTAGTACTATCACCACAATAGGGGCAAGAAATATTTAACCTATTTCCCGCTTCATAAATGTTTTGTTTCCCAGGATTACCAGCAAATTCTTTCCTTAAAATACCACCTAAAAGCTCCTTTATTCTTACAAGATCCATATAAACCCATTTAATTTTAGTTAAAAAAAGAAAAGGGGCAGCAATTCACATTGCTAGCCCCTATTCAGGTAGATTTAGAGATCTGCGTATAGGTCGTCTAGAGACGATGATGTTTCTGGTGCTGGTGGTTGACTAATTCCAGATTCTTTCTTAGCCGGCTCTGAGCCTACCTTAGTTGAAGAAGCCTCTTGGTAAAAGTCATTAGAAGAGCTAGTAGAAGATGTTGTAGGAGAGCTAGTCTGATTAGCTCCTCCGAGTACCTCATTAACTAATCTACCGTCAGGAACTGTGTTTTTAATTACGTTCATAACTCGATCAGCTGTATTTTCGTCCCAGTCTTTATATTCGAATTGTGTCAAATTATCAGGACCCGTTTTTAAATACTCCATGATAGTATTCATGTCATCCTGATTTTTTTCCATCCTCTTGCCATTAATTTCAATAGGTCCTCTATCACCCACAAAAGAACAAAGGTCATAGTTATTCCATTCTCCAACTTTTCTAGTATGTACTGAGAAAAGTTTTCCTTCAAATAGATCAAAAGGGTTGCACGTGTCTCCATATTCTGGCTTAAGTTGTGCTTCTAACATGTCATTAAGCTTTCTACCAAATTTGAAGATCATTATTTTACCTTCAATCTCAGGGTTGTTTTTATCCTGTACAATCTGAATTAAAGAGTAGTAATCTTCTTTTCTAGAAAAGCTTCTTGAAAGTTCCTGATCAGCAGCTGAATGTGAGTTCTTAAGCTTCCAGAACATGTCCTTAAGAACAGACTTTTTACCAACTGTTGATGGACAGTCTACTGGAAATCCATCGCCTGTGCTTGGATCATTTAAGTACACGTAGTACTTATGAATTTTTGACTTTGTAGGGTCAACGTGATTAGGAAGAAAACGGATCAAAGATTTATAAACTCCATCCTTCCCGTTTTCGGGGTATGGTTTGTAAAATTCTGTTCCTTCTGAATTCTCCTTTTTTGTTTTTGTTACGAACGCCTCAGCGTCCAAATTGAAAATGTCTAAATTGCTCATGATTCTCTTAATTGTTTTTTTTAAATCCTTTATTTAATCTCTAAGTGCTCCAAAAGTTTCCCTTAGATTCTATATATCCATAACTTTTTTTAATAATTTCCTCTCCAACAACCTCAGTTTCCCAAACTTTTTTGCCTCTAAGAGACACTTTTACCAAAGGTCTGGTCAAATTATATTCAGAGGATTTGATATGATGTCTTAATAGTGTCTCGGGATGGAAATAGATACCAGATAAAATATACTCTTCCATAAAATCAAACATCATACAGTAATATTCCATAGAGTCCCTATCTCCCCATGCAAAGATGTCATTGACTCCTCCCTTCCAATCATAACCAGGTGGAATACGGATAGTGTTTAGGTTAGAATCCAGAGGAATATGATTGTGTATTTTGATATCCATTCTTCCCTTTATTACATAATCATACCTTTCACCCAAGAGGTCTTCATACTCTTTCATCAAAAGGAATGCTTGCTTTATCTTATACCACATCAAGAAAACAGACACTGGGTTAATCTCTCCTGTTTGTGGTCCAAATTTTTCATAGCTCCAAGCTTTTTCTATAAGGGAGCTAATACCAGCAGATTCAAAATCATCAGTTTTTAATGACTTTGGAGAATAAAGTTTAACAAGGGTATCAATTGACAACGTGTCAGTGAGGTGTTGCGTTTCTGCGTGCAAAGACCCATTGATGGAATCTGAAGGGTTCCAGGTGGAAATAAAAACATCAGCATTAAATCTATCCAATATCCTTCCCTTTATGTAGGGATAGGTATCACTAGCTTCCCTAATTTGTCCAGGTAGGAGGAGAGCAACTTTCATCGATATAAAGAGATGTAATCAGAGCAAATCCCATAGCATCCTTCTACGGGATCCTCATAAACTTCAGGCAAAACAGCAATACTGTTTTTAATTGGTTGATTACCTGGATAAGCCCAAACAAATCCCCCCGTGGTTATTGTTACGAGGTCGCTTTGGTGCCAAAAAACATTAAGTGTGGGATAATCCTTAAGATAAATTAAAGCTGGTATATTTTTGCAATGAACCCAAAGACTTTCACTTCTTTTCAGGAGCCACTCGAGGGTTATTTTATTTTCGGGAAAGTCATGTCCAAGATAAATTGACGTACCGTCTATCCATACGTCAATCTCAACATCGTAACCCGAATCCAGTGCTTCCTGTATATAACAAGTTGTATTTTCCCTGCCTGGATCTGGTCCGTTAATATTTCCTCTATGAGAAATTAATTTCGACATCAAAAAATTCTATAATCTAGATCCGGTGAAAACTTTCTCTTACCCCACTTCTCTATAGCTGCTAAATACTCCTCACCTTCCAGATCTCCATTTATAGATTGTTTCATAGCTAAAGCTCCCGCTCTAGTTCCCATTGGATGACCGTGCATTGCTCCACCTACGTTTGCCATCCAATCCACACTACTAAGTGTTTCGTTGATATATTCAACCAGACCCGGGTGCATACCACAGCTTAGTGCAGAAACTATATTATATTTCCAAAGAACTTCTAAAGCATCCCTTATCTCCTCCTCATCCTGGTTCATATATCCACCGACCATTCCAGCATGTATAGAGTCTACTCCAGACCAACCTGCAATCTTACATATCACTGGCCAATATATGTGATAAGGTGCCCTCCTGTCAGTAAAGAATTTATCACCACTTTTCTGGAAGTGTATCCAGAGATTTGGATTCTGTTTACGGATCGCTCTATAAACTCCAAGACCGCTCCACACGTTTATATGAATACCATTACCACCGTTATCAGCAACAAATTTTGCCCTCTCAAGTGCATATGGGCTATCGCCATTTATACAAAAGCAGTATATAACGTCGGGTGCATTCTCTTTCAACCAAGATGTTATTAGTGGTACTCTTTCTTCGAGAGGACAGTGGGATGGATTAGCTAGAAGTTCGTCCTCTTTTATAAAGTTAACACCACCATACACCATCTCCTTCACAGCTTCTAGTAGTATCTCAGGAGACATCCCGACCTTAGGCTTTATTATTCCACCAAAGAAGGGTTTTTCATATACCGAGTTGAACTTCCTAAATCCATCTATTCCGTATGCTGGCTTCAATCTAAAATTTTCTTCCACCATTTCGGGTAAAGTTATGTCCAATACGTTACATTTTTCAATCTCTTCTATATCAACCTGACCGCCAGCTATGTGACATAGGATCTGAGAAATACCATCTTCCTCCAAATTAATATTTTCAAGAGGAAATGCAATTTTCACAATGCCCTCTTTTAATTTAGAAAGTTCCTCCTCGTTGGCCAAGATAAAGCAACTATGATCCATAAACATCTGGTCTGTTTCCCAGACACTCCTATTATTTGGATTTCCTATGCTTTGACCTATGGCTAAGTTCCATGAGGCTTCTCTCAAAGATCTTTTTGAGCCCAAAAAATAAGTTACTATAAAATATTTTTCGAGTGATATCTGTTCAGGTTCTACAAAAATACTTATCATTCAACTATAAATTTATCACCAGGTACTGATGGTGTTTTTACTATAAATACTTCGCAATCTTCAAGGAACACCGGATCTGCTATCTCATCTTTCCTTAAAATAAAGATATCCCCACCATTCAATTCCTTTCCCTGTATAATCATCTTACCGGACCTAAGGAAATTTATTTCATCCGCCTCTTTATGATAATGTTTTGGCCAGGATTCTCCTTTAGAGTGATGTTTATAACAGATTTCAAAATCTTCTGTTTGATATGCGACTGGGGAAAAGTTTCCAGCATACCATCCACCTTTCATATCTTCTATTTTAAAAATTTCCATCTTTAACGAGTTTTAAATAATATTCTAGATCATCTGGAGTTCCTATTGGAAAGTGAAGATTATAGAAATAAGGGAGGATTTTCTTTCCCTTTTTAATCATATAATTATAAGTTGGTGCAACATAGAATTCGTTGTTATACCTATCGTTGCATGATACCATCTCTTCAGCAGATTCAACAAAACAAGAGCCTCTTTTCCATAAGTGCAATCCATTAGTTGCTATATTGGATATAACTATCTTCTCCTTTACCTCACAAACTTCGCCATTCGGGTCAAGTCTTACGTAGCTATTCTTCTTAGAAGATGAGAGAAAACAGCCTAAAAGTCCATCACATCCGGTCGTTTCAACAAATCTAATTATATTATCCAGATTAAAATCCCCAATGATCTGATCACAATTTATAACTATAAGAGGATCCGAATTATCAATAGCTTCTTTTGCTACCAGGACAGTTGATGCAGGTCCTTCAGTAAGCTTATCTACAGAAAAAACACTTCCATCCACACAGATTTCAGAAATGTGATCTTCAAAATCAGAAATAGAAACATACTCCTCGTTTACAACAAATATAAAATTAGCAGAGGGATGCTGTAAATTTTTGATCACCGACTTTATCATCGATTCACCATTTACATCAATAAAAGGCTTTGGCTCTTTATACCCAGCATCTGAAAATCTTTTACCCGCTCCTCCAAGGGGTATAAGAATATTAATCTTCTTTGATCTTATCATACAAGTACAAACAAATCCAGGTTGAGTCAATTATATCATCGAGAGGCTTATTTACGTTTCCCGATGGTGTTATCCACTCATCCTTATTTTCTTCAAGTACTTTAGTAAAAGATCCTAAATTAGTTTCTGTGAAATTTCTTTCAATAAGAGAACTGTAGAGCTCGTGTTTTTTTGCATTTCCCTTATATGCAAACTTTTTAATAGATGTTGGAGAAAAAACATGGAAGTTCTCGCTTCCGGTATGATCAACTATTTTTTTTCTAAGAAGTGCGGTTGCCATAGAAATATCAATAAGAGCATTTCCGTTAGAGGCAAAACTTAGGCCCTCCATAGCAACTATAATATCATCTCCAGAACATATGTTTTCAATCTCAGACCAGAAAGAATCGACTAATTCCTGGAAGTAATCTATTTTAATCCTTTCCCTTTCTGAGTATTCGTCTGGAAGCTTACTTTTTCCCATAAACATTAGTACAAAATCACCACTCTTATCTTCGGAAAGAACTGAATATGGCTTCTTCGAATTTTTCTTGAGCGATTCCGCTGTCCTTTCGCTCCGGGTTAAAGATCCCCAGGTAAATTCATTTTCTTTAAGTATACAAAAAGCGGGTGAGTTAAGGGAAAAATCTATTCCAACTAATGTTTTCAAAATATATTGCTTTAATGTGCACTTTATATATCAACACAGAAAAGCCCTCATTTATTGAAGGCTTTGGCCTAAGGAGACTATCCTTAGGGGGTTCTTGTAATTAAATTAAGCGGAAACTGAATAAACCTGTATTAAGATGTATTCTCCAGAAGGGAGTGTATCTAATACAGTTCTCCAATATAATGAACTTTGGTAGTCATTTGATAAAAGTTGAGCAGCCGAAGCATCACTGGACCACCCAGAGGTAGTTTTATACTGTCCGTTTGATCTGTCTTGTATGATAAAATTTCCTGTTACAGTCATTTATTTATAAAGATGGTTTTACAACTTCACCCTTTTTTCCAGTGTAGTTATAGTCATTAATAAGCTTATCGTAACATTTTTTCATCTGATCGTCCGTTAAGCAATCAACAATGTCATTCAATACTCTTTGGTCATTTCCAGAAGCTGCTACAAGCAAATCTTTCATATGTTGCTTAAGATCATCTTCACCGTACATCGGCTGACCGTATTTCATTTCATTAATTTTGGTTAAATCTGAGAACTTCTTCATTTCTTACTATTTTTTGTATTCTATATATCTTATCTTTCCTTACCAATTTCAAGATCTAATCCAAGATAGTTGCATCTAAAGCCAACGTTAAAAGTATAGACTGAAGGATTATTTTGGGTATAATTCAAATTTAGCTCAGAAAAAGAAGTTAGTGTCACCTCTTTAAACATCACGGTTGTAATAATGTTCCCCTCGTTATCCAAAGTTCTAAGAGGTAAATTTTGAATATAAACCCCGGGATTCTTAAAATCTAAGTAATCTAGGAGTGTTTCCAACATTATAAAATAATTTACAAACCCCTCTGCTATTCTAAAAGAAATCTGAAATTCTCTATTGAATAAATCTTGTACTGGGGTAGCACTCTGATAGGTTATTCTTTTTCCTAAGTTTCTAACTTGCTCTGATGAATCCATACTCATCGAGGGAAAAGTAACGCTTTGTATGGTACTATTCATATAAGAGGTCAAAGTATCATAAGGAGTTGGCTGCTTTTTCAAATAGTCAATATATTTCCTATGAACTACATCTGGAAAAAATCCCTTAGGAAATACGAAATAAAAGCTGTTTGCTCTTGCGTTTAATATAGCCATTTATAAAATTATTTTAATTTTCTTAAGTTACAAGGTGGGAAACTTTGCCCCTTGTGATCCCCCAGAGGTACCACTTGTGCCGTTTGCACTTCCACTATCACTTCCACTTTGGCTACTAGTAGATCCACCACTAGCAGCAGATCCACCGTTAGTTTGTCCAGAATAAGTATTTCCATATCCGTCAAGTTGATAAATCTCCGAATTTGAAAATATTCCGGTTACAGCTTGTTTGAAAAGATCCTTTGAAATACCACCATAAAGTTTATATCCGACAGAAGATGGGTCCAAGAAATAAGATAATATATCTGGAGTAGTCCAGTCAAGTGATTTTTTACCCTGAACGTCAGAAGCAATAGCATTCTTAATTTCAGAAGTAGAAAGTGAAGAGATTGCTGGTTGCTGATTTTGTATAAAACTAGTAGAAGCATTTGTACTAGAAACAAGTCCAATTTCATTGCTAGGTGTTCCAAATAACTGCCACGAGCTTTGACCAGTAAATAAGCTTTCAGCGCTTTGTCTGCTTTGGGCTATTGTTTGGAATAAAGGACTACGAGAAGCACGTGAAGTGTTAGACGTAACATTCCTTTTTGGAGGTGTTTCGTCCTCATTAATCCAATTACCCCAATACAGGACAGAGGATGAACTGGATGATATTCTTGCTCCATCTACATTAAGACTTGTTGTCTGTGCTCTAAGTTCCGTAATTGTATCATTTAAAGAAACAGACCTCTCAGAGAATTTTCTAGCAGCACTTGTTATCCTAGAAATTTTTTCGTTCGATCTTGACGTTGGGCTAGCAGAAACTCTAGGACTATTGGAAATATAAAACTTTCTATTAGTAAATTGGAGTATCTGAGAAGAGAGTGTTTCATCTACTTTAAAAGCGAGTTCACCCTTTGCAGGCTTAGCTATATTATTATCAACTATAGAGGGTGCTTTAACCTTATTGTTTTGGTTGTTAATAAAAACCATAGAAAAATCACCAGAAGAAGAAAGATCTATGTTTTTAATTGTTCCGTCGCTAGCTTTCTGAAAGAAGGTAAACTTATAGTAGTTGTCAAAAGGTGAAACAGTAATATAAGCCTGCCCAACACCATATGAAACAGCAGCATTGCCAGTAGTTTCATTATCAACATCATCTCTTATCTGTGTTCCATCAACTACCAAGTTAGTCAAAGAAGTATTGACCAGATTTCTGTCAATGAAAACATTTGAAAATTTAGTAATCTGTTTTGGTGCAGGAGCATTAACGTTATTCTGAGATGCTGAAATGTTAGTTCCCCCGGCTACCTTGTTATAGATCTTCTGTTGTTGTGGAAGAACCTGTAATTGCAGGGGTTGTATTTCAGCTCCATATCTACTAACATCAGTTGATGTGTATGTTGCTATTCTAATGAGTCTAGATTGATCTTTATTATTAACCAAGGTCATAGTATACCTAAGAGTAAATGAAGAAGCTACTGAAGTATATCTAACTATAGGTCTTAATAAATTAGGCACATCATAAGCAGTAGTCTGTATATTACTGAAGTTAGATGTGTTTAAAAGTGCACCTCCAACCTGTTCCAAAGTTTCTATGGTGTGCTGTAAATAATAGCTATTACCTATAGAATTCTGGAATAAAATAAAATCCTCTGGAAATCCACCATCGTCGGTAGCAAAATATTCAAAATAATCACCCTGGTCTGATGGGGCTATGTAAGCTCCGATGTTTTTGAAAGGATCTGTAGATTCTAGAGAAAGAGCTGCCAGTAGATTAACACCATAAGTTTCATAGCCATTAGTAGAGGTAGTATTTAATATTTCATAGGCTTTAATCCTTATCGGAGCTGCTGTCTGATATCCTCTACCACTTTTGCTAGTTAATCCTGCAAGAGTAAATTGTTTATTACTTGCTGAAGCCGCTGCATAGCTATTATTCATATCTACGAGACTGGGTATTTTAACCTCATAGTATTTGTCATAAATATTAGATCCTATAGTAAGAGGACTTGGATTTAGTGCATAAGTCTGAGCAGAACCCTTAGATAACTTTATTTGTGAAAAGGTAACATAAGAACTATCAACGTCTAAATATTGGACTTGTAGGACTAGACCATCTATATTATTAAGATTGTATCCAGCAAGTATGTGATATCTAATAGAATCATAAATAACATTAATATTGGAGGGAAATGTTATTTGCAGATTAGCTGTATCAGTAAGCTCTGAATTGAAATCATTATATGGAACTATTAAACCTGGATCGAGAGTAATAAAAGAATTTGTATTAACCTGCACAACACTGTTATTTCTAGTGTTTTGTGTTACCGACTGGTTAGAATCCAAATTCATTATCTGGATATCATCCGAAGGTTGCCCATTGCTATCCCCAAGTACACCATTTACAAGCTTATTGAAACCAACAGCAGGAGAACCGGTATTTACAAAATAGGTCTCAGGATTTGGTTGGTCAGCATATCTATACTCCATTACTAAATAAGGAGCTAGCTGAACATATTTTGATGTAGTTGAAAATGCCATTTTTATATTTGTTTATTTGCCAAACTGAAGAATTTTAGGTGAATATGTAATACCTATTCCGATAATGGGACCTGCTTGATATCCTTCAGTTGTTAAAACCATACCATACCCAACATTTAATCCTATACCAAAAGGTTTCCTCGCCCCTCTTAAAGCTTTACGTGTTCCTGGATCATCTACCATATCAAGTGCCTGTATATCGTTAAATGAAATACCGGGAAATGATGTAGAAGCTCTTACAAAAAGTCTATCCGTTTTAGGATCTCTGTAAAGGCCCGTTACTAGATCGATCTTCTGTTCTATAGTCATATTAACACTACCTGGATTGATTATTGACATTTCAATGCCATTAAGTGTAGTATCAATCATAGTATAAGGTAGTCTTCCACTTACTAGCAATCTATTAGTTCCTGGTAAAGCCGGATTGTATTTAAATCCAAGGTAACTAGTGTCCTTACCTATTTCATTCGCGACTGGGACTATTATGGAGGTATCCCTATAAATAACTTGGGTCTCTATTACAACCCCAGGTTTTTTATTATTAGCAAGCTCTAATTGTCTAATTAGAGATTCTTGCTCCTCTGAGAGTTCGCTGTATTTCAATTGGAAAGCAGATTTTTCTGCCAACACATTACCGAGTTTTGACTCAACAGATCTAACGCTATCCTGCTCAGCAAGTAGGTTGTTCATATTTCTCTGAGCCTCTCTTTTAGCATCTTGAGAAATTCCACACTGCCTAAAGAGTAGAAATGCAAGAATAACCACAGCAACAATCGGGGTTGCCTTACTATTGATTATACCATTTATTTTAGATAAGATGTTAATCATTTCATATAAATTAGTTTAAAAGGATCAAGATTACCCTCTCCATATTTCTCTCTCAAAGAGTCTACGAAATTAGATTCTTGCTCTCTCAGATCCTCAAGATCTTTAATCAGAGACCCAGCTTTTGTATTTAGATATTCCATTTGACCCTGCACATATTCTATATCAGACCTAACCTCCGAGAATTTGATCTTTAGCAAATTGGCTGTATCCTTTTCTTTTTTTGTTAATTCCATCTTATTTCTATTTATCTAGTTATTATGCTGGAAGGAATCCACCTCCGGGATCACCAGTTGAAGTGTCTACAGCAAAACCATAGGTTATCCACCCGCATTTATAATTATCATCAGAGAATGCCCGGTAGTGTAATTTATCATTATTTCTAAAGAAAGTAATTCTAATGTGCTGGCATCCCGCCTCTCCAGCTGTATTATCATCAATATATGTTACTGAAGTACCCAATCCAAATTCAGGAACTACTCTAATGCCACCAAAGGAATATGTCGAAGAGTTCATAAAGAAATCAAAGGTTCTACTTTCGATACCAATTAAAAGTCCGGACGCCCACGAAAAATTGGAACCTAGACTTAATAGGACTCTATTAGTCTTCCCGTTGGTACTAGGACTTCCAGAAGGTGGTGGGGTAATAACACAAATATCATTTGTTGGATTACCACAGAGTACATAAGAATTTGAACCCGCAGCTAAAAAATTCTGGGATGTTGTAGTAATTCCTTTAACCTTCTTAAGACCAGTAGCACCAACAGATCCAAAGATAAACTTGTTTTCCCTTTCTGAAGTAATAAGACTCTGTCCAGTTGTATTTAAGATCTGTAGAAGTTCATCGCTTGTTGTTGATGATGACTCTATTTTAACACCATTACCAGAACCAGAAAGGCTTGCCAGCGGAACCCCCGGATTAACAGGGGCAGCAACATACCCGGTTCCCCCAGGAACAGAAAGTATAATATTAAGTTCAGATGAACTTAAATTTACTAAAGAAGAACTTAAGTTTAACAAATCTGAGGTGGAAAAAGAAAAAGCACCGCTAGTTCCAGTAGCACCAATAAATGACATAGTGTTCTGAGAAGAACCCACAACATTCTGGTTTGTTGTAGAAATGGACATACTTCCTCCAGTTGCGGAATATTCAGAGGAAAGACCACTCTGAAGTCTAATCTCAGAGGGGAATGTCCATGCGTGATCATAAGAGCTTCCTGTCTGTTCCCATCTAAAGGAAACTATATTACCTGGAGATTGTGTCAAAAAGGTCTTTGCAAATCCGACTATAGGGAATTCACTTGTTTCAGAAGTATCTGTAGAGAGCATAACCTTTGAAAAGTTAGGATTCATGGATGAGGTTGCTCCTACAGCATCTGAAAGAATAAAATCGCTATCCCCAGGATTATTGTTTATGTAAATTGCATTGTTGGAAGTGGAATTTCCAGGTCCTGAAATACCGGTTATAGTTGCAAAAACGCCAGAGGAAAGAAGTGTTTGCCCTGTGTAGACCCATGAACCAGAAGTATGTACATAGACTTTTTGTCCACCAGTGGCCCCAACATCTATCCAGATATCACCATCCTCAGAAGAATTACTAAGGGGTTCCGTAGTTGCAAAAAACCATTCGGCAGCTCTTTCTCCAGTAGCACCTGGAATACCATCACGACCAACCTGACCTCTGAGGCCAGTGACACCTACGTTCCCTATCGGTCCTCTTTCACCAACACCATTGGAAAATACCTGATAAAAATTGTGATTTATCTTATTGATAATCGTATCCTTGTCATCACCTGGTAATATGTATTTTGTATTAAAATCTGCCATCTCCTATATTAGAATAAAACTCCACATTCACCCGAACATGTCGAATAATAACATTTTGGTGTGGATCCAACCATTAATATTGTGACCTCAACATAGTTTGCTGAGGTTGAAAAAATTGTGTATGAGCCAACACTAGTAGGAGGACCGAAGGATGTTACTGATGTCATGCCGTCAAACTCCTTCCCACTCTTGGCATAATAGTGAAGTGTTATTGATTCATTATTAGCAAGATAATCCCTCCAAGATGTGGAATTTGTGGCATTTGGTATCCCTATTATTCTTTGACCCGAGGTTGTCCAATCTGCATATAGAACATTCCCAGGTCCGAAATCAGTAGTTGAAAGGCCCTGTCCGGTATTCCCAGCTGAAGGTCCATAGAACCAGCTTGTATAAGTTACACTACTTATGTTAATTGTAAAAGAAGCTGTACTACTTACAGTATTATTCGTTGCATTAACTTGTCTTTGGAATGTTACTTTACCATCATTTCTAACACTAAATCTTTCTGTGCTTGCACTTAATAGCCTTAGGAGATAGTAAGAAGAAGACGAAGATGTAGATTGAACCTTTAGTGTGTCCCCACTTCCACTGCTTAGTAGGCTCAGCAAAGGAGACTGCGAGGTCACACCACTTATAGTCATAGGAACATTAAGAGCCAGAAGTGATGATGTTAGATTAAATTTCTGGGAAGAGAATGTCATAATCGAAGTCCCAGAAGAAAAAGACATAGCTCCAGTTGAGGTAAATGACATCTGCGAGCCGGATGTTATAGAAACACCGGCACTTCCTGAAATTGAAAGGGTAGAAGAGGTAGACTGTAGAGTCATACTCCCACCAGAGGTTACCCTAAAATCATCCTGTGGTACAGAGAAAAGCAGATCGTAATTACTACCTGAAGGATCTACCCATCTAAACTGTGGGTGTCTATTATAGTCAGCTGGAGTTCCTATACCACCAACATTGGTTTTTGAGAATTCCATAATTGGATAATCATTATTACCATTTGATGAAATTAGAAATTTAGCATAGGTTGGGTTGACAGTAGAGGTAGCCGGGGCAGAATCACTAATTACAAGAGTGTTTAATTCGGGAAATGGACTACTTATTACTATTGCATTTTTACCTCCAGTTGGTCCAGATATACCTGCTATGGTTTCAAAAACCTCAGAAGCCTTTAGATTTTGGCCAGTATCAAACCACCCAGAATCAGTATACTCAAAAATAGAGTTGTTAGCTAAAGTCTGAACCCAATAATCACCAACTCTAATTGGATTACCAGCTCCACCGGTTGGTTCAGCTCCCTGTACAAACCATTTAGTTCCTCTAATACCTTCTTGACCAGGATCCCCTTTAGGACCAGCAGGACCAATTGACCCTTGTTCTCCTTGGTCACCCTGCTGTCCCTGAGGTCCACCACCAGCAGAAACAATAGAATCGAAATTAGCATTTACTTTTTCCCTAATCGACTCCTGAGTGTCGCCGGTATTTAAAGCTTGTATATTCAGATTCGGCATTTTATTCTTTTATCTTTGTTTATATATTCCAACTAACTAATCCCATTATATTTTCCTTATTTGGAAAGAGAATGTCGTAGAATAGTTTTTCCCAGTCTCCAAAGGAAACTCAAATGTGTAGGAAAGGGCATTTCTTTTTGTTAAGTTGTAATCTGGCTCCGAGTAATACGAATATCTGATTCGATCGGGACTTATCAAATCACCCCTAAGCAATATCTCAGTAGAGCTTAATTCGGTTCCAGTTTTCTTTACAAAAAAATCAAAAGTTATACCTTCATAAATAGGGACTATGTTCTTATCTATATAAGTCTTAATGTCGTCATTGATATTCTCTGGATCACCAACTCCAAATTCACTAATAATGTTATCGACGAAAACCTTACTAACACCAGCATTCAAAAGATATCTTCTCAAAATCCTATCTAATCTAATAGAACCATTTAACGTATTAGTTCTTTCGTTTTTCTGCCAGAATACCTCAACATCCGGAAAAATCCCCTCATCAAACACTGGCAAATCAACATTTGATAAGACAGCACCCAATTGACCTATGCCGGTATTGGAAGTTTGTGGAGTAATATTCTGTATACTTACCAGAGAACTTTTGGCTTCTTCATTGATCTTTTGTATGTCAGTTTCTCCAGTAGTTCTATTTACCTCCAAAGTTATAAAGGTGTAAGAAGTTATGTCGTACGGTGTTTGCATCATTTTAGAACCAAAGAATGACTTTTTCTCTCGCATTGATCTGGTACCAGCTACTGAAGAATTTTGAGTAGAAGATGTATATAAGTTAAAATATCCGGGGTCCCAAGTTGAAAGGAAAATAGAAAAGTCTTTTCTATCGATCGGAGTTTCACCTACTAGGGGATAAACAGGACCCAAAGGAAGATTTTCCGAACCTTCGAGTATATTCTTACCCAACGAAACCTTGCTATAATTTAGATTCTCAACTTTACCAAAGTCCATTTTCTCCGGAGCAAAGGTACAGTTTCTATAACTTAGATCTGCACTACTATACCCAGAGATGGTATCTGTCTTATCATTTTTATATTTTATGATCTTCCTGAATAAAGGCTCGTATATCCCAGAATATCTCAATATGTCGGAGGCATATTGTGCACCACCAACATTTATCTGATATCCAGTTGGTTGGTTCTGACCTAAAGTCTGTGGACCAGAAAAATCATTTACCGGATAAGTTCCACTTGGTCTAAAGAGTGCAGTTGGTTGAGTCATATAAATTTCAAAATATCCACTCCTAACATCAGTTGTCTGGGTATCTTCGTTCCACGAATAAGTTCGGTATTTAATAAAGGGGCTTTGGTCGTTTACACGATCTGATATTTGGGAGAGGGAAATTCTCCTCATTATAAAATCAAAGTATTTTTCACCACCCTCTATCTGGAAAACCGGATTATTTTCATAAGCACTTCTAGGTCCAACCGGTACTGTGGCAGGAGAGCTAAAGGCAAAAGGTATGGAGAAAGTGTAGTTGGTACCAACAGGTCCAAACGATGCTAAATTTTTAGATCGACCTACAGGCCAAGGATATGTTGATGATATTGCGGGAATATCAAAACTTCCCTTACCTGTTGACGAAAGTGACCCAGTACCACCAACTGGATATATGACATTTATTTCTTCCCTGAGATCAGTATCATATTCTGGATTTGGTATGGTATAGATAAACCCAGGATTTGTAAATTGTGTTACAGAGCTCTGTGAGGACATAGATAGATCCAGAGCTGCACTAAGTTTAATGTTGTCAATCTCGTAAAGAATGGTTCCAGTAGCACCTGTAGATCCAGTAGCACCCACACCAGAATCTTTTTTCTTATCGCTTAAGCTATAAAGCAAAAGGTAATCAACAAAAGGATTTCCCCCAGTTCCTCCAGTATAACCAAGAGGAAGTGCTCTATAATCTTTTATAACTATGCTACATATGAAAAGGACAGACTTTTGCTGCGTATTCTCTATAATCTCATAGCTTACTGGGGATTGGATTGATGTGGTATCTTCAGGGACTACCCTGAGAACCGAAGCAAACTTATAGTCTTCAAACCCTCTAAAGTTTGGTACATATTTATCCAAATCACTCTGCGGGTTAGATACGGCACTTCTTCTTCTCAGAGATATTTTAGCACCTCTGAAAATGGTATCATAAAATCCAGTGGAGTTGTTATATCTGAAGGGAGTAAATAACTCTTTGGTAGTATTACTAGGATCGTTATAAGGACTAGTATAATCCGACGGATCAACCGTAAAGAAGGAAGAGAAGTAAAGGCTATCTGAAGGGTTAGCACTTCTTACCTTACTCAAATCTATTTTACCCGGCAAGTAACTATTCTGTCCCTCTATTTTATCAACGGGATATCCATCAGGAACACCCTCCAATAGCATCCACTCATGTGTAAGGTACATAGGATCTGGTATTTCCCTCTCAAAACTTGGTGAAAAGTTAGTTGGACTAAAGGCTGGAGATGAATTAAGTCTATATTTATTTCCCCTTGCATCAGTTCCTCCAAAATATCCCCATTTGTTAATATATGGAACTATCTTAGACCTATTTGCTCTCGAAGTAGTATAGTTTTCCTCCAGGTATTGATACTCGGTGTCAAGCTTACCGTAATTAAAAATATAGCCCTTCTCATTGGAAGGTGATACGGTTGCTGTTTCACTAATAGACTGTATACCATAGAATCCATCGAATGAATCTAAATTTTGTTCAGATTTAATCGACTTTGGATTATAGTAGGTAGAGGTATCTTTCCACTCAATTTGTGTGAATATAGCTGGTAGAACAATTGAATCCACCCCATTTGCAGTAAATCCAGTATCTAAGAAAGAATCAACAGAGCTTCCGATAAATGAATTACCCGCATTAATAATCCTTTCATTCACAGTACCCACATCAACTGTGATCTCTCCAGATTGTACTATATACTTTACGCCGGTCTTTATCTGTCCTGCCCTTTCGGGAATGAGTTGAAAATATCTGTGATATTCTGGGGTTGGAGTTTCACTATATGCTGAAGACCAAAAATCAAAATCAAAATCCTTGACATCAAAAAAAGTAAAAACTCCAGTTTCTATTTTAGGCATGTCAAAGAGGTTAAAAGATTGACTTGTTCCTAGACTTATCACAGACTTTTCGTCTCTTAAATTAGCTATAAGTAACTCGTTATAGCCACCAAATCCTTCAACTTTCCCATTGGTACCAAAAAAAGGATTATCAACAAAATTAGTCACACTTTCAACCATGGAAGAATTACCGGTAACTCCGGTACCAGAAGAAACCTCAATGAACGTTCCAGCAACTACTTTGTCTTTCTCTTTAATATCAAAAGCTACCCTAGAAAGTGAGTAATCCGTCCCACCTTCAAAATCAACAATTCCATTCAAAGTGGAAACGTCTTTACCCGCTATTTTAATGTACCCACTTTGTGAAAAAGTCGAGTAAGTTTCCCAGTTAGATGTATCCAGACTAGGATCATTATATGGAGATCCAGGTGTTGCTGGGGAGATATTATTTTTAGCCTTGTAATAGGTGTTAGCATACAAAACAACATTGTTTGTCGAATATCCGCTTGTGTTGTTCCAAACCCCCATATATGAGGACGCAAATCCAGCATAGTCGTCGTAAACTACTACCTTAAACTGAGAGTTCAGTTTTTTCCCGCTTGCTTTGGTTCTTATTACAGAAGTTGATGAGCTTGGGGCAGAATTCCAAACAACATCGCTGATGGATGATATACAATCGGAAAAGGAAGAAGCTATTTCTTCTGTAGTACCATCTAGTCCATTAAAGTAATGGTTGTTTCCTGTGTTATAGGAAGACCCAGGACCCCACCCTACGAGAGTACCACCAAATTCACCTGACTTTACAAGATCGTACTTTCCTGCAGATTCGCTCATGGTTCCATTGGGCCAAAATATCTTAAAAACTACCTCTTCGTCAAGTTCTATATTGTTTAGGAATTCTATACCAATATTAGACCTTCCTCTTTCTCCTGTTAATGTTCCTTTTATGGAACCAATTTTATCACCAACCCCAGTAAAATTCTGGAGATTAACGGATCTATTAGCAATTACTAGAGTCCCTGTATCTAGAGAGGGATTTCCAGTAGTTCCAAAAGAAGTCCCATTATAAGGCCCATATTTAGCATATTCCGGAGTATTGTCTTCCCAGCTTTTTGTGGTTGAGTTATAATTTTCAAACCTTTTAAGGGAATAGAAATTATCAGATTTATCGGTAATATAGTAAAGCTTTTGTGGATCATTTACGTTAGTATCATATGATCCCGGTAGCCATCCACTAGCACCTTCGTAGTATAATCTAACACCTCCAGTACTGCTTTGGAAGTTCGGTTTATTATCGTTATAATAACCAAGATTATTTCTGGATGGCTTTGGTAAATTTAAATTACCCTCGCCATTTTTAAATTTATAAAAATAATCGCCGTTTAGGAAAAATTCTCCAAGATCATTCTTAGAAACATAAAATCCATAATATCTGTTTATAGTATAAAGATCCGAATCAGTATCGTTGAAAAAATATTCCATATTCAACACATTCGGAGAAATTATTCCATTCCTTTGAAACCCATCAGTCACATATTCTTCAAAATCGGACTGTACAGAAGACTGTGGACTAACTAGATAATCATATAGAAGTTCACCTCTTTCTGTAAAGACGCCATCCTTTATACTTGCACCGTTATAATAAGTGTAAGTGTTTTTCTGGAAGGAGAAGTTAATCGGTGCTTGTTTATAGTTTTTGTTATTTACTATGCTTCTTATATACTTTCCTATTTTAGTCTCGGCTCTTAAATCGTATGTAGCAACAACACTGGAATTTGGGAGTATTTTTGAATTGAAGAAAGATTCGACATCATCCACTTGCGGTTGATATTTGATCTCGCTCATTTCAGCAACTTTACCGCTTCCGCTTAATACTGAATAGCTTGTATATAGATTAACACCAGTAAAAATATCACCATCCGCATAAACTATATCATTCCCAGAATTATCCTTCCCATACGAAATAGTAAAAGTGTCGTCCGTGTCAGAGTCTGGATCTTGTATTAGCTTATATTCCTTTCCAGTCTCAATTGAGGAAACATTAGTCGTATAAGGATAGCTGATTGGATCAGAAACCTTAAATATAACGAAAAACTCAGGAAGCTCATCTCTTAACCATAGTGGTTGGAGATAAGTAAAATTTTCTTGATAGTTCTTGTCAATTAGTGTTGAAGCTCCACTACCATAAAAAAAATCATACTGAGACTCAAAATCCTCAACAGCTTTTCTACTACCATCAGTAAATTGACCAACTTGAAATATCAGATCATTTCCTATGGTTCCCTTTTCAAAAAAATTGTAGAGGTCAGTAGCATAAGAATCCTCTCCCGTTACCTGGAATTTCTTAAATCTATTAGAGCTTAAAGTTGGATTAGCATTAAAGGAATTTAGCCATACGCCACCAGAGGAATCAACAGAGACTTTTACGTTCCCTGTTAATTTAGGATTTGCTCTTAATAGTCCAAAGGATGAGTTATAATCAAATAATTTTGGTGAAGCCATTTAAAAGGTTTTTTCTTTATTTAAACACTTATGCTAAGTTTATATTAGATGTCCGTGCCAGTTGATGAGAAATTAGGAGAAGATAATGTGTCATTTTTATATTTACCAGTTACTCTAACATCAAAAGAGAAAGGACTCTGATTTCTAACCTGTATGTCAATTCCAGCTTTTTTGCTGTATTTGATATTAGTTGGGTTTCCGTCTGATCTGAATCCACCAATATATCCCAATTTATCGTTTGCCCTAAATTGGAATATTAAAGGTACGTTAATAGCATTAGCATCCCCTTTTTTCACAAACTTTGAAGCTAGTTGTGTTGAACCTTCAACTTGTACAGTCGATGCTGTCGGTGGACCGAGGAAAAGATACGATCCACAGGTATATCTTCCTATCAAATATTCATCATCAGCTGTAAATCCTAGTTTATTGGGGTACATCGAATCTTCCCTTGCAGCAGTAGCTCCTTGTACAAAGTCAGTAGAAACCTGCTGATAACCAAGCTGCTGGAAATTATTAAGAGTAGTAGAATCAAGGTAGAAGTAATCAGAATGTCTGAAATATGGATACACTACTACACCACCAGAAAAATTAGGTTTAACCAAGTTGGTAAAGCTTAATCCAGTAGATAGCGATGGATGGTCTTTATGTATACAAAATTCACTTAAGGTACCATTACCATTTCCAGTATAGTTTCCAGTTGATCCTGATATTGTTCCGTTCCAAACACTAGCATCTGTACCAGATGCAGTCGGGACAGAGGAATTAGTTGGGTCGAAAGGTAGAAGTTGACTACCGTTTCTTGGTAAGGAAGATGAATCTCCGTCATACAAATAAGATCCAGCAAAAGAGGCTGGAGTAATGTATAGGGAAGAATCAAATCCTACTGATTTCCATCTTGGGTAGATGAACTGACTGTTAGAATTTCCAGAAGCATATGGAGGTGCTTGTCTAAATTCTTGGAACGATTGGTTGTTTGCACCCCCAGTAGATCCAACTGGTACGATATCAGAAGTATTCAGAGAGGTTATTGAAATTGGTACATCACCATACCTAAGATTAGTTGCATATCCCTCAGGGAGACTATAAGAAGAACTCGTACCTGCCAAAGTGGATAGTCCGCCGGGTAATATAGAAGAGAGCTCTAATAGACCACCGGAGGTATTGATAATTTGTATCTCATAAACAGTAGAAGCAATCTTACCAGCATCAGTAGTAGAAGCATTAACATAAATCTGATTATAATACCCAGCGTTAAGATTAATAGTAGAACCGTTGGTAACCAATTGGGTATTAGATCCATCTACCAAATAAACCTCCAATGTACCTATAGATCCCTCCAGAGTTGATTTCAGAGAATTCAACTGATCCTGCATTTCATTCAGTTTTTGAAAAAGATCCACGGGGGATCCAGAAGAATTGTAATATCCACTAAGAATAGAGGTGGATGCAAGATAATAGGTTTTTTCCCCAGCAACGACCTGTTGATCTAAAAGACCTCCAATGCCCTTAGCATTTAAATCTTCTTGTATTGCTAAAACAGCCTCGTCTCTTAAATTAGAAGCGACGCTCTCGGTAGTGCTCTGTGTAGATAGATCCTCCGGGAAAGTTACTACGACAGGTTGTGAGAATTCGGACATTACCGGATTGTCTGGCCAACCTGCTTCAGATACTGATTTGATTCTGATTTCAACTCTTTCCCCTTTGGTAATTGGTATGTCCAATTGGTTTATATTGGTAGCATCAGCATTATCAGTATCTTCAGGGGCCCATATATAAGTACCTGTATTACTGTCGTATATTTTCTTCCTTATTTCAGATTTTACCTCATTCCAATTACTGAATGCCCCAGATTTTTCTTGTCCGTTATCATCAAGATAGCTAATCTGCTCTACAGCTGGTGAAGATCCAGAATCTGTAAGATACCTATACTGGATAACAAACTGAATAACACTCTGATCGCCCGTAATTTGGCTATTTTTTGGAAGTGGTATTGGCCAAAATCCTCTTACCCTATATTTTGGTTCTACCTTTAACTGAGGATTACTCTCAGAGATAGTTGTAATATCACTTACAACAGATGAAAGTAATTGTTGTTTTTGAACCCTCTGTTCAGTTAATGAATTTAAACTAGCCTGCACAGAACTCCCAGAATTAGAACTGATAGGATTCTGAGATTGAGCTATATTATTAGCAGCGACAGCGGAATTGAGACCAACGTTGGAGGAAACGGAAGTTGAAGAAACAGAATTTAGATCAGTTCTGGCTTTAGAAATAGATCCGTCTAATTGCTGTATTTCAGACTGCAAGGTAGCTTTAAGGGAAACCTTATCATTTAGAGTTTCTACATCAGTACCACTAGTTAACTGTTTATTAACCTGAACTACCTTAAAGTTGTCTGCACTTACTGTTGGCGAGTCTGGAATTACACCATTTATTGCACTAACCTTTTTCTCCTTTGCCATGCCCAGGAATATCTGACCTAGATCTGCTACGGAGATAAGGTAAAATTGCTCTAAAGTTTGAACTCCGCTTTGTGTGTTTATATTGAGCTCATTGCTAAATAATACTACCCCATTTGACCACGTAGATCCTATTACATTAAAATTATCATCAATTTGCTTAAAGAATATACCTTGTCTTTCATCAAAGCCAACATTTACTTCGATGAGTCTTGGACTTAGCTGATTAGATAGGAGTGTTAATTGATTTTCTCCTATCTGGACAGGCTGATAACCAGAGGTTCTTTTCATCTGGACTGATGTCTCCTCTATATTAACAGCAGTAATTAGGTATCTAGTCCCATCGTTTGTAAGTAACGTATCACCTACTGCAAGTGTACGTCCATCAGTAACATTAGATGTAGTATCGGTGTAATTAACCGTATTGAGCTTGTAATTTCTCCTAGTCTCCTGTACTTCATTACCATTAGAATCTGTTATAGTCACAACATCATCATAGAAAGAGAGGACGCCAAAGTTACCTTTGTTTCTTATAGTTCTAAGTGGTAAGTCAATATTATCCTCATCCACAAAGTAATCTATTCCGCCGTCTACCAACTGGTCTATGTAATCCTGTTCACCGAGGTCGTTTCTCCCCTTTAGATTATTATCAAAATATGCCTTCTTCTCGTCAGTGTTTGTGTTTGCAATAATTCTTTTCACTCTAACTCTATCAGCATCATCAGCAACTTGTCCAGTTACGTCTATAGAGATATAAAGTAAGGGGCTTAAAAAGCTTTCAAAGAACCAATTATCCCTTGTTGAAAAAGTACTAGGTACCTGGAGGTTTTGTAGAGGTGCCGGATCTTTTAAAGGCTGGGATTTATAAACTTGACTGTATGTACCATCTGGGTTCCTAACAGTGGCAAAGTTATCACCAAGTCCCGCCAAAGATTGTACGTTAGAATCTAGTCTTTCAATCTCACTCCTTAAATATCCATAAGCAGGTATGCTAGTAAGAGATGGTAATCCGTTTTCGTCAAGTAACTCAATCTGTACATTTTCATTGGTAGAAGTTGCTACCTCATTGAGTCCATTTATTATCTCGAGTGAATTTTTTTGTAGCCTTAAAAACTGTGCTACTAAAGAGCTTATTGAATTTTGTGTTGATGCCATTTTATTTTATAAAATTTTACCCGTTATTTGTTAAACTTTTTCCGACGATCTCCGCTTGGAATATTAGATTATCTGGGTTGATACAAACTATTTCAATTACGGGCATATAGTCGTAGGAAGAAATATCGGAATCAACCAAAGAAATTATCAAACTGGAATAAGCAACACCCGTTGGGTTATCGAGAGGATACTTACCGATAGAATTAGTTAGGAAATTTACTGTAAAGTCTCCAGGAATTATCTGATCCCCGAAACTAAATCTGAAAGATTGTCCTTTTTTCCAATTTACCGTTGAATCATCTATTCTTATTGTAAGATCGGAGGATAAAGTTATTGGAGTTCCATTATTTACATGCTTTACGTAATTTCCAAATGTTCTAAGACCAATTATATTTTGTGAATTATTCTGTAAAGTCACAGTACCGTTATTATCACCTAGATTAAACTCCTGGTTATTATTTTCTATGGTAACCTGATTTGGTATGGATCTATTTACAATTACACCCGTTCCTTGCTTTATGGCATCTAGGTTATATGATATTTCAACAGAGGTCTCGTTATTAATGATAGCCCTTATAAGCTCATAATTCTGTGTAATCAGTCCCATTACTGACTGGGTATTATTAAATAATGCCTGATTAGCAGCATAAGAACTTTCTAGACTATTTATTCTTCTATCTAAAGACGAGGAAGTATCTTGAGTTAAAAGGAGGTTCTCAACTGCAGATAGTCTTCTCTCCAGGTCAATATAGCTAGCAGCATTATTATTAAGAGTACCAGAAGCATCCTGGAGTACATTAACTGCGTCCATAAACATAGTCAGAGAGAATGGAGAATAGTCATTAATTGCTTGCTCCACCCCAGTTTGATCTATGTCTACATCAAATTTTATATTTAGTTTAAGACCGTAAGCATTACCATTAAGCTTTGTTACAATGTTAGGCTTATACTTTTGAAATCTAGGAATGCTATAAACATTAGATCCAGTGGTCTGAACGTCATCCAAAAATAAAACTCCGTAAAGATTCGTTGACGAGTTGTTTGGTTCTGCAGGATCATAAACATCATAATAGATCAATACTGCATTAAACTCAAAGTCTTCAGAAATTGATGTTGAATTGAATTCTTCTATAGTAGAAATCGAAGCATCGTCAACAATTTGTTTATAAGAATCTGGATCGAAATCAATACCTACAGAATCCAATCTAGTTCTAACATACCTCTGAAATCCAACCCCAGCGGTCGCACCAGAAACAGATTTATCAATTATGAGAGATGTTGGGTCTGTGAAAGACGAGTCTGTAAAGTATGTGTTAGCGGTATCTCTAGGAGAATACCAGTTGCCGTCACCTGTAGATCCGTTGGTAGTATCAGAAAAAGTTACTGTTGGTGATCCAAGTACATCGTCATCAAAAATTGCAAGATTTGTTAAACCACTTGGATTCAACTCGTCATACGATCTTCCAGTCAAATATTCCTTGTCAAGAGGATCTGAAGGATTGTTGGTCCACTGGAAATCTGGATAGTAATTTTCATCAACAACATTCTTAAACAATACAGTAGGTGTATTTCCATCTTTGGTTGGTACATTGACATAAACCTCCGAGTAAGTGTTGTTATTATTCTTAACAGAATTTACTATATCAAGATTACCTACATACTGGACTACTCTATTATAAGTAGATCCTGAAAGTCCAAAAGAACCTGTTCCCCCGCTTGGATCACCTTCGACATATCTTTTTTGTGTAGACGGTAAATTATTTACTGTAACCACAGTATTCTGATCCAGGGTCGACACTACCTGATCTGAAGAAGCAGGCTGATATCTAATAGCTCCCAATTCCTTCAGCCACTTAAAGAATACCCTCTCAGAAACATTTTGTTTAAGATCCGCGTTATAATTGTCAGTACTTAAAACAGTAGTTTCAAAATTTAAACAGTAGCTTTGGAAACTCTGAGAAAAATCGATGTTAGCATTCCCGGTTATTATGTTTCCGGCACTATTTGCATAATCTAAAAAAGCACTATCAGGAGCATTAAGTTTAATGCTATTACCCAAAGGATCCCCAGAGTTAATATCCGGGATATTCAGAAGAGCAAATTTCGAAAACTTGAACTTATTTACAGAGTTGTTAAACGTAAAAGACAGATCTTCAGCAGAGGAAGAAAAAGCGTAAAACGTTCCACCCTGTACTTGAAGAGGTCTTATAAATGGAGTTTTTGCCATCTATCCTATTTTTTTATTATGACCAAGACATATTTGAAGATCCTAGTACTACCCAAGATCCTTCTTGGCTTCCCGCACCTTTACCTATTCTTGGTTCCCATTGTAGTTGTATTGAAGACTGGTAAGGTCTATTTGCATCAACAGTAATACCAGTAGATGGATATTCACCAACACCACTCGCTGTGTTAAATCCTGTATAATTAGACCCTTGTACACCAGTTTTAATTGATCCTGCTGAATTCTCAGTATTAACTATGGTAATCCTTAGTCCAGCAGGTAAATTTGCTGCAGTAGCTCCGTTTGTACCCACACTCATATAGAAGCCAGAGGAACATTGTGCATAGATAACGTCCTCGAGAGCAGTTATAACGTAAGGATTTCCTGATGAGGTTCCTCTACCGCCTCCTCCTGCTGCAGAGGAAGGAAAGGCAGTTCCTGCTGTTGCACCGCTTGCTCCAACTGAATTTTGAGAGGCAAAATTTCCTTGAGGTCCCAAGATCATCCTAGAATTAAGTGTTGTTTGTCCACTTAAAGTAGTTGTTCCTGAGAATATTGAGGTTCCACTCTGTGTAAGGGTACTCCCAGCCCCGAATGAAATAGTTCCACTACCTGTTAGGTTAGTGGTTGCAACTGACGAAAAAGATCCAGCACCAGAGGAATTAATCTGAGCTAGAGCTGTACCCCCACTCGGAACAGTGATTGAATCGAATTTTCCAGTTTTAGCTGATACCCTGCCCGTAGAAGCACCAGTTAGATTAATGATTCCGTTTACTGTATCTAGACCAAATACTGTGTTGTAATTGTTAACCCAGTTCTCTAAAGTAAGAAAATTAGAGTTAATTGTTGTCCTCGATGCAGAAATCGAATCAGATCCAAGAATGGAAGTAGTATTTACTGTAGCCATTTGTTGTAATTATTTTGATTTCTTTAGTTTTGAATATATATCAAACCATTTTCAAACACATAAACATGTTCATAGAAGACAAGAATCTTATTCACTTATACACAAGACAACAAGAACCAGAAAGTAATATTTTACCAATAATAATGTGTATGCGGGAGAGAGTGTGTAATTTCTCAAGAGTTATAGCCCATCTAGATAGACAAGATTTTAAAAAATTACATCAGAATGTCTGGGATAGAACCCAAGAATTAGCGAACCTGATTCGAAAAATACAGTTGAAATACCTTAAATTAAAAAAATAATTAAAAATCCGTGGATAAAAACAAATTTTCTATCACATTATCAAAGGAGCAAAAAAATGCAAAAGCTCAGATATTAATACATCCATTTAATTTTGTTACTGGGAAAGCAGGAAGTGGTAAAACACTTCTGGCAGTACAGATTGCACTAGACCAACTGTTCAAAAAACAATGTGAAAAAATAGTCATAACAAGACCAACAGTATCAAACGAGGATAATGGATTTCTACCGGGATCCCTGGAAGAAAAAATGGAACCATGGTTAGTTCCGATTAGATCCAACATGAGAAAGGTGTACAACAAGGCAGACCACTTGGAAAGGTTGGAAAAAGATGAAACTATAGAATTGGTATCTCTAACACACTTCCGCGGTAGAACATTTGACCGTTCCATTGTAATAGTGGATGAGTTTCAAAACCTAACCAAACAACAACTAGGTATGGTTTTGGGTAGGTTGGGTAAACACTCTACAATGATACTTTGTGGGGACGGACAACAAATAGATCTCAAGTTCGGTAATGATTCAGCAATCCATGAAGTACCTAAATTAAAGGACTCTAAATACGTTTACACAATTGCTCTGAAGGATAACCACCGACACGAAGCTATTGAAGAAGTACTAAGACTTCTCTACGCATTTAATTAAAACTGATCGTAAGTAGCATCTGGGTTATCTCTAATAATCAGAGAAGATCCGAAAGGTACCACATTCTGTAGCATAATATTCTTCTGGTCCTCCAGGAGATCTTTTGATAGATCCAGGTACTCTCCACCATTCTGATTGGCTGCTCTTCTAGGATATCCATAATCCGCTGAATTAACAAACTCCGGATTTGGATCATCTGGTAGGGGTATGGTTTGATCAACGACTTTTACAAATGCTGGTTTTGATATCTCATAAACATTACCATTACAATCCTCTACTATATTTTGTATCGAATAGTATCCAGATTGTGAGAATGTGTATATAAAGAAAGGAACGTCCTTAATATCAAGAATAACATTTCCCGTAAGGGCATTTGTTAGCTTCCACCTATTAGAATTCTTTCCAAATATTTTGGACCCTTCATTACTTAAAAATACAGTGGAGAGAAGAGGAACAAATAGGTCTGAATTAGAATTATGCACATCAACCCAAGTCCAGGCACCAGATCCTGCTCTAGAAATTATATTTCCCATATTCTTACCAATCCCCGGCTTATAACTTTCGAGCAAAGAAGCGAATGATCCTGTTGCAGAACTATATGGAAGTTGCGACGGTCCGCTAACTCCAGCACTAGAACCAGATACAAACACATCCAGCTGAGGTCTTACGTGCATTCTTAACTGGCTCTGGTCCCCAGTGTTTCCAGTACCAAATGTTGAGAATGTGTCTATACTTGTTCCCGACACGTTCCTCTTTATTATGTCATGGCCACTACCGGTTACCCCTGGCGTCTTCTGATAATAAATAGCAGTGTATTGATCTCCACCAGCCAACGCATCACTCTGATCACTTATAGAAACCAACTGAGGACTTCCATAAGTTTCTGGTAATATTTCTGAATACGAAAGCATATTATAACTTCCACCTGGTTTAATAGAAACAGTCAAAAGATTGACACCACCCGAAGTTCCTATCCCAGTAAGCGAAGTAGATGCTGGGGAGGTGCTTGGAGAATCTGTATACAATAAATTTAGGTAATATTGGTCATCAGACTTGTATGAGCTAACAGTATCATACCATGTTGTGTAGGATGCTGCAGTTCCTCCAGAGTTTCTTACAAAAGCACCCGTTATAGGTGAGTGGTTAAAATCATTTAGAACGAAATAAGGGTAGGAATATCCTGGGTTTGGGTGTGTCATGGACAGTCCTCTTACATTCACATCTCTTGTGGATGTACCAGAAAGTACGTAGGTTAGTGAATTTTCAAGAGAAGTTATTACATCCAAACTGGAGGTTGATCCACCCGTAAGTCCTACTGTAAATCCGTTCCTCAAGGAAAGATTTGAATTTAAGTCAATAACACTTCCGCTCCTGTCGTACGCTCCACTGGAGGCCGAAGAAAATATAAATTCCGAAGAATTTGGAAGATCACTCAAACCAAACCAATTATCCTTTAAAGTTGAAATACCACCTAAGTAATTAGAAGTGATTCTAACAGAATTTTGTGAGATTGAGAGGTCTAGTTTACTTATGTCAGTAGGTGGAGTAAGGGATGCGTTTATGATACCAGAGGGGTCGAAAGAACCGCTAGCTCCTGGAAAGTACCTAAAATTCTTCAGGGCAAATTGGTTTTTAGCAATTTCACCGGCAGAAAAATCAATATCTCCGTAACTAACCTTATTTCCAAGATCAATCTCAATCTCAGCAACAAACATAGCTTCGGTGTCACCAAGTATAGATGTCTGAGGCAAGAAGATGCCACTGGTAGCTCCCGTTGGTCCATTTAATATCCATTGATAATCACTAGATCCAGTTAGACCTGGAGCACCTATATTAGAGAACCCGACAGGACCTCCGGTGGGTCCAGTAATTCCGGTTACGGTCATAGAGCTTGCTCCTGGATATTTACTAGAATAAACAAATTCCCCCGCCTCTATGTACTTCCTAAATGTTCCGATAACATAAATTGAAGAGTTGTCTAAAGAGGGTACTGCTTTATGTACTCTAGTAGAAAAACCCCTAAATGGTATAACGGTTTTTATCTGCCCACCATCGCTGTAAAGGGCAACGAAACCTAGATCTGCTGTTCCTCCAGCAGATTCAGTTGGATTTGGGTTACTTATTGTATAATTAGGGGTTAGATTATTTCTTTCACCGAAGTCTATAGAAGATTGCTCGGAATAACCGGTAACCACATTATACTCTTTGTATTTATTTACTGAGGTTACATTGAATGGAGTGGTATCTGTTAACCACTCGGAATCTGGTATAAGTTTATTTAATTCGGATTCCGAGAATGGTACTACTTCACCGTCGTTCCAATATGGCTGTCGACCTGCAGATCCATCGGCAACATCCTTAAAATTAGTTTCCAGAAATAAATTCCTTGGGTCTAAACCTGGATGTAAATTTTTCAAGTATTCGTTGTCATATCCTCTCCAGGTTGGGTATTTCCACGTGTACTTGTCTGCTTTCGGTAATCTAGCAGTATCTGTTGTTCCACCTTCTGTAGTGTGGGTATAATAAACAAAGTTCCATCCAGTAGTTCCAGTATACTTGGAGGTGCCATAAATATGTGGTAAAGAATAGTCGAAGAGACAAATGTTATTACCAGCAATAATCCAAAGATCATCTTCGTAGATTGTTGTTGTTCCTGCTAAAGACTTTTCTTCAACCTTCATTAACTGAATTACCCTGTCATCTGGTAAATTGGTATTAGAGGAAGTTAGATGAGTAAACGTATCACCATTAAAGTGATAGAATCCATCAGAGGTTGAAGGTTGATCGAACGGATTACCTATCCTAAAGAATACATGTCCATTTTTTCTTGCAACTACTTTTGTTACCCCGTCTGCACCTCCAACGTTCCAGTTATAAAACTTCTTACCATCCCAATATGTAATACCATTTTCAGTACCAGCCCAATAGTTTCCATTCTCGTCAAAAGAAACAGAGTAAACCGTGTTACCGCCAATACCAGAGGTCAGAGAATTATACTTGCTCATCTGTTTAATAACAAGATCTCCATTATCTAGGGTAATTGGATCTAAGTTTCCTTGTGGGATAGTTTGTAATCCATCATTGGTACTTAGATAATATTCAAAATAGCTACCTCCTTCACCTTTAGCTGTTATTTCATATATGTGAGGCCAGGTATATCCAGGGCTTACTTCGCTCCATTGCTCAGAAGATTTATCATACCTCCAAAGATATCCACCTGTCACTCCAGTGTTCCCGGTTCCGCCGGTTCCAGAACCTCCATTCAGAGGCGAAATAAAAGCAAGAACCTCTTCAGTATAGGGACTTGCATAAATGGTTGGTACCTCCCAATTAGGAGACTGTGAAGCATAACTTCCAAATTGGCTTAAATTCCAGCTTTCTCCAGTTGCTGCTTGACTACCCTTAGCAGCAAAAACAAGATCTTGCGAAAGAGAAGCTGTTACTGCACACCCAACCCATTTAGTATTTTCGTTATCAATTGATATAGATCTAGTATCTAAAAAGTAAGGTGAATTACTAGGAACAACTGAATTTTGGTAGTTATAATATGACCAATTTTCGCCATCGTATTTAGTAAGGTCTCTTCCCACAGCCCAAACGTCCCCGTAAGAATCTAATGCTGCAGTATTAATATAGAAAAAAGTAGTTGGCATTGGTTTTATTTATCAATTTTAAAATATAGATCCACCATATTGTATATGTTTACCCAGACTTATATAATCCTTAGCCCCTAGATTTAAAATAGGCGGAATCCCAGAGCAGGAAGGAACTGTAGATCCAGTGTAAGAGTATGCAAAAGGGAATAGGGAAAGCCCATAAGTAGCATTGAGGGTAGAAGAATTATCTTTTATCTGAACTTCCTCTATGGCAATGTCCTTTATCTCCATTTTTAGGCCGTAATAACTAGAAGATGTCCCATTTTGATTTATATTAAAATCTCGGACAGCAGTGAATTCAATATCAGAAGTACTTATTCCAGAAGTGTTATTAATTGCGTCATTTAATTGACTCGCAACACCAGCATTTCCCCCAACATCCTGCATGACATAAAATTCGTTGGTACCGCCAGGTTCATTACCCATGCCACTATTAGAATTAAATGCACAAGTTACAGTTAAAGAGCCTATCACAACGTATACCTCATAGTCTACTCCTGATATGGATTTGTTTGTAAAATATGTAGTAGAGTAAACGACGGGATTAAATCCACTACTTACATTGGTTGTAGGAAATAAAACCCCATAATAATCACTCTGAGTGCTGTTTAGTTGTGGGTATATGTTATCGAGAATGTCGTCGACAATAGCCTCAGTATAATTAGAGTTATCTATAAGATCTGTAAGATTTCCTGAGGAACCGTCGTCAGCAAAGAATAAGAATCTAGGTTGACCACTTGCTAGACCCGGATAAATATATTTACCCTGTACTATTTCAGGGTCTCCAGTCCCGTACAAAGCGTCTTCCACGATGATGTAACCTCCTATCGTTGAAACCCCGGTTGTTAGAAAATCAAGGTTCCCGCTTAATCCAGTAACTGTTAAGAATGCACTTTCCCGTGTAGAATGAAAGTTTTCTATTCTCTGGTTTCCAGACCCCACAGTATAATCCAATTTATAAATATAAGAGTTAGTAGGATATCCATATAAACCAGATCTAATCGAGGTGTTGCTTATGTCAATCTCTCCTGAATACGGAAGTCCAGCATTTTCCCTATTTATAATATCAACCTCATCTATACCTATTTTGCTAACATTAAAAGATTTAGTTTCTGTATCAGAAGCATAAGAGCTTGTGGCCTCTAAACTTATAGCAACAGACACGATATCTCCAGGATTTGCAGATATGTTTGCACCAGGTACTATTTTCCAGTCATAGTAACTAACTGTTATATTTGTTGTCGTTGCATAATTCGAGCCTCCAATTTGCCATTGATATGAGGTGGGATTTTCCGGTAATCCTATCGATGTATTACTAGCACTCATTACTTGTCCCATCAATATGGAAGATGTAGATAAAGAATATTGAGCATCAACAGAAGCACTAAGAACCTCTATCCCATTAGTAGCAGTATTCGAAGCGGTAACATTATTAAAATCAGTTACAGTTAAAGTAGCTGTATATGTGCCGGGATTGTCATACCTAACCTGAGCAGTGGGTCCTGTTGCGGAGGAAATATTACCTCCACTGAAATTCCAATCTCTAGAATAAGGTTCAAGCCCTCCAGAGGTCGTATCAGTATAGATGACTGACTGTGTTTCGTATATTTGTATAATTGAAGCCATTTTCTATATTGTTTTAAGGTCCTGTTGCTACAGTAAAAGAAACTACTAATGGAGGAGGTGCTCCAGGAACAGTTGCAGGAGTAGAACCAGTTCCTCCAGTAGCAGCAAACGGGAATATTGAAACCGATGCTGGACCATTTGTAGTTAATGTAGCAGTAGCATTTTCAGGAATTACCCGATAATAAAAATTAGTAATGTTAGGATCTGTAGAGGCATTCAATTGGCTCGCTGCAGATCCTAAGGTCAAATAAGCGGACGCTCCGGTTCCACCAAAAGTTACTCCGACTGGGAATGGGAATGTCTCGCTTCCAGTGCTTATCTTAACGTTGTCACCAACCTTAGCACTGTGGATCTCATAACCTCCAAGCCATCCATTTTCATATTCAAAATCATCCCAAGAATGAGCATAGGCATTGTCCCAAGAAGAATCTGTAAATGATTTCCATTTTAGATTTTTGGTTCCAAAATATTTAAGACCTTCAACCGGGTTAGTACCTGAGGAAGCATCCCAATCAACATACCTAAATCCCCCAGTAACCCCGCCAGATAACGAAGAATCAGCAGAAACTAAATTTAGGGATCCGCTCAATTGAACAGTTAACTTATCACCGTTTCCTATGTTTCCACTATCTGCATCAGCAACTATATTTATAGATACCGGAATTTCGGTTGGTGCAAAAGTCTGTGCAAAATAGTCAGGCTGTGTCTGGACTGCATTTATCTCTTTAATAATAGAATTAGCACTAGCCTGGAGATTCGATCCAGATGCAGTAGAGCCTATGACCCTATCATTAATAAGAACGCTTATAGATCCTCCTCCAGTAACTTTCTGGCTTGGATATGAAGAGTTTAAAACATAATATCCAGTACCTCCCGCAATTGAAGATGGCCCGGAGGTAGCACCAACACCAGCCTGATTACCAAGAATATATGGAATCTGGAAAGAATACCCAGTGGATCCAGGTGGGATCGATATTTTCCAAGACTTGTTTAAATCATCTATACTCCCAGTAATGAAAACGTCTGCACCATCGTCAAAATTGTGAGGTTGTGTCGTAAACACGTTAGCAAACCCATATTGACTACCGGAAATTAAAAGCGAGTATATCTTGGAGATATCCAGAATATCCTGGTTTATTTGGATGTACCCAGAGGCTCCAACGGATTCGACATTCTTACCAACCTTAAAAATTTGTCCATCTATAGAATTATTTCCATAGATAGCAAAGTCCAGCAGCTGCTCTGGTATTTCCTTCTTGAGTTCATCCTGTGTTTTTCCCTCAGCAGGATATTGCCAAATCGAGTCATAACTGTCCCAATCTCTTATTGTTAAATCCCATGTATATTTTTCATTTTCTCTGTACCTTGTCCACCCGTCAATCTGGATCGACTTAGGAGAAACTGTAACAGATGATTTTACAATCTTTCTATTCTTAAAGTTAAAAGAATCATATAAATAACAGGTAACATCATATTCTCCGGTATACGGAAGGAAATGTGCCAATTTATAAAAATCTATAGCATAACCCCTGTGTGAAAAATTATATCCAGATCCAACTTGATTTTGGGACTTGTTGATAACCCACTCAATTTCATTATAGGCTGAAAAGTCTATGGTTCTCCAAGTTAAAGCACCATTTTGATTCGTGAAAGTAGGGAGAGTTAATGAATCCCAAGACATACTCATTTCATCCCAATCCCAAGTATCCAGCTGCAATTCCATGACTACCGGCATTCCTACAGGAACGTTGCAATTTTCAGCAGTTAAGTAAGAATTGGTGTTTAAATTTTCACCAAGGTCCTTGATATTTCCATTCATTTTAAGATCGTAGAAATTACCAATAGATTCTATTATGCTCAGGTTTTCTGCTGCTGTGTACCTTTGCTGATTGTGCAAAGGTTCCACTAAATTACCTAAATCCGAAACGGGAGAACTTATAACATTTACAATTCCACTCATCTTCGAAGAATTGACAGTGGAGTAATAATAATAAGGTCCAGTGGCCTGTGGATCTACATCAAATACTACAGTACCCCCGGTTGCTCCATTATTGGTAACCCCAACCGGATCTATCTGGGATAGTCCTGGGTCTGTTGTAAAGTATAGATCATAATCATAATTTGCAGTATTTAGTTCAAAATTATACTTTTTCCCTCTCTGTATAGAAATTGAAGGGTTTAAGGATGTACTTGTAGAAAATCTAAAAGCATCCCCGGAAGGGCCGATTGATTCAACACCAACATCAACTACATTATTGTAGTTCATCGGAGCTTGTATAGAGAATTGGTCTGTTCTTATCCCAAATGCTCTAAGATCCTCCAGGAATCCAAAATCCGGGTTTGAAATAAAGTCTATATTATTACCGGAATCTATCTCATCCCTCTCTAGAGTGTCTGTCCAAGCTTTTGTATTATAAATATTGTAATAAACGCCCTCACCGGTTATATCTACAATCCTTGCATTTAGAGGAAGGTAGCTTTCCTTTAGTCTCTGCTTTAGTGCAAAAAGCTTAACAAGAATATCCTCCTGGGTGAAAGCAAATGCTTCGGGTGTTTCTGGATAACCATAAGGATCAACCTCAGAAGAAGTTGTGTTAATATCATAATAAAGTCCGAAAAGTGATGTCTTCTTGTATGTACGAGAAGGAACAAGAGTATTCTCGGAAGAGACGTCTAACACATATTCACCAGAAGAATTAGGACCGTATGTTTGTTCTAGTCTATATTTTCCGGTATTTTCATTATCCAGTACATCCTCTATAAGAACTGTCTGATTTGGAGTTTTTGTGTTATTATACTTGTCGAGGAATAGTTGATTTTCCTGTAATGGTGTTAGATTAACCCTTTGGTAATTTAAATTCAGCCAATATTCCTTTATTCTTAAGTCCTGATACCCAAAGAACTTCAAAGCCCCAATTAGACCCTTATAACTTCCTATGTAGGGGAATATTTCTTCTCCCGCTACCATAAGTTCCTTTCTCTTCTCGTTAATTTCTATATAATCTGGGAGTGGCTCACTAGGATCATGGTTTCTTAGAATCTGAGAATCTGAATTAACAAAAGCTCTCCCCAAATTCCTAGTTAGAACATCAAGCCTCTCGTCAGATCCAACGATTTGAGTATAGAAATCTATCTCAGCAACTTTAGATGGAGTACCAGAGGTAATATCCTCAATAATAAGTTTTCTTTCATAAACCTCAGCACCCTGTTCAGGAGCATTAACTGCAACATCAATCTGCAAAGCCTTGGAGGGTGTAGAAGCCTCTGGAGTCGAAACATATCCATTCGAATAGGAATCACTAGGGTAGTTTATAACAGGGAAAACTATATTTTGATAGTTAGTTATAGTTGGGTCCCCATTTAACTCTGGGTCATTCTCGGTTATCTTATAAGTGAATATTACGTTTGAAACATCAACATCTCCGTAAGAGTCGGTTTCCCATCTAGACCTCCATAGAGGAGATCCGGTAGACCCAGTTGCTCCAGTGTGTGGAAATCCAATAAATGCTTGATTGGTAGAGGAATCTCTAAACTCCTGTAAAACGAATATTTGTTCATTCTCGTACAATCCAGCAGAAACAGGTTCAAAGAAAATACTCCCCTTAAAATAGCCGCCCGGTAGATCCTGAGAAATGGTTTCACAATAGGAAATGTTTCCGTTGGATATTGCTGTAGGTCCAGTATATCCACTAATATTTACTGTTACAATCCCAGAAGATATAGAAGTTGATGATACAACAGCCTGTATAAGATTAGCTGGCTGTATACTAAGCTTCAGTGTTATCTTTCCTCCTCTTTGAATCTTATTGTTTACCTCATTTGCCCACTGACTTATATTAAATCCATTAAGGTCTAATACGTTCAAATAGATGACATTACTAGAGAGAGAAATCAAAGAGATTCTACCAGCACCTGGTGTAGTATTAGAAGATAGAGTCTCGTAATTGAAAGTGTATGTAAGAGGCACACCAGCAGTTGCCCCAACATATTCAAAGTTTAGTGGGTTACCCTGCTTATTATAAAATTTTAAATGCCTATCAGCCATTTTTTAAAATACCCTTTTGTTATTAAATGGAACCGTATAATTAAAGAAATTTCTGATCTGCTTAACCGATTCAATTAGGGCAAATACTACCCTTTGCATGTTATTAAGAATTGCTATTTTCTGAGGATCTCTAAACATAACATTTGAAAGAGTTTTTTCAAAAATTTGGTTTTTATAGTCAAATCCCTCCTTAACATTATCGTTAATAGAATTCCTAATATCATAAATATTATCTGTTGGATCAAACTGATAATATCTCCTCTCCATAGACTTCGGTTTAATATCTTTAGTAATCGCTACATATGTATCTAGACTAGAGCAGGGTGCGTAAAGTTGATTACCCAAAGCATCTGTAATTACCTTTCTGTAGCCAGAACACCCAATATTATAGGATCTTTCTTCTGCATCATTTATATTTTTATAAAGATCGTCAGAGGTTTCAAAATCAGTAGTGAATGTTTTAAACTTTAATCCCTTTACTGTATAGGTTTGTTCAACAGGTGGTAAAAATGGACTGTAATTTCTCTTCTGCATGTTATCTGTTTTGTTCCATTATTCTTGCCTTAGCCTGAGCATTAAGTTCACCCAAGAAATTTCTAGGATTGACCCCGGTAACCGAAATGTTCAAAGCAGAAGCCTTCCCAGTAACAATTCCTTCCTCGTAGGTAATTCCATATCTATCACTCCATCCACCTCGTAGCAATATAAGTTCTCCCCTTCCTATAATGATATCTCCATATTCATCAAATCCTACCTGTCGGTTTAGCTGTGCTGGAGATGCATTGGATAAATTATTAACGGTTTCGTGATATCTTTCATTTTCTTCCCCTGTAAAATAGAAAGAAACTGAATCAACCCCGTCTATTCCCTCGATTAACGCAATTATATCAGACTTAGGTATTCTGTCCCTTCTTTTAAGGTTGAGCATATATTCTGAAATTCTTTCTCTGACTTTATCCTTTAAAACCTCCGGATCATATCCTTCAAATATGGACATAGAAACATTTCCAATAAATCTCTTAATCTCAGCATCTAGTATTTTAACAACAGTAGTGGCGATCATCCTACCAGAATCCTCGATTAGATTAAGTAGAGAAAGTTTCTGTGATAAAGTAAGCAAAAACTGACTTTGTGGGATGTCAAAATAATCCTGGTTAGAAGTCATCGATATAGTAACATCCGGGACTAAGAAAAGGTAAACGACATTGTCATCATCTAAATATTCGTCATCGAAAGTAGAGAAAGCCTGTATTTGCGAAAATATATTTAATTTTTGCAGGTATATCTCGTAATTTTCAGCATTTGCAAAGACAAAGGATCTACTTGTTTTGGGAGCTACTATTCTCGTTAATTCAATAGGCTCTGGATCTGCACCAAAGCTAGGATCCAATAATCCAGTTACTACAATATAGTTATTCAAATTTACATCATTACCAAAAAGATCAGTCCCGCTGTCCAAGAATCTATAAGTCAGGGTAACATCTGAGTTAGATTGTAAATTCCCACTAAATCCAGATGTCTGCAAATACTCAACGGTGATTATACTACCGGCTTGAGGGATTTTACCAAAATTGGAATTACCAAAGTATATGTCTATTCCCTCCGAGATCCCACTTTTAACTAAATAACCTTCACCCTCAAATGGTATATCATAAAGAGATTCGTATTTTTTCCACGGATTTCCGTTTACAAAAACATTTACATAAAACTGGTCAATATAAGCACCTGCTTTGGATGGTAGATTAAAACTTTGTAGTGCTAATCCTGTTCCTGTAAATGTGGAAGAAGCAAAAGCACCTTGCACGATCTTGAAATTAAAAGCTCTTCCTCTAGAAAGAGGAACCTTAATCGACGGTGAATTAAGTATAAGAGTGTATGGCAACCCATTTTGTATGTTCTGTAACTTTGGATTATTGCTGAGTATAACTGCTCCACCTCCAGCATCGTCTTCTTTTAAATTCCAAGCTACTGATACCTCACCCTGAGCAGACATTCCCCTTACCGGATCATATCCCGCTATTCTAGCCAAACTTTTAACAGAGTAATTACGGGTTGCCTCTTGGATATTTAATTCAGTAATAGAATCCTCTATAAAGTAAAGTATAAGCTGGGATAAATTTTCAAGTACAAAAAGTATTTGTCCCCAGGCAGAAGCAACTGTAAAAACATTCCTCGATTGGTTATACGTTCTTTGCAAGAATTCAAAAGAATCTCCTAGAAGACCTTTAATAAGGATGTTATTTTTTCTAAAAATGTTATTGGCCATCTTGTTAACTTACTTTCAATGATATTAAGGGACTCTGATCTCCCGAGCTAGGTATATAAAAATCTAGCAAGCAAATATCTCTCTGAGTTCCCTGATAAAACTTTAAATCAAAATATCCACCCAATTGTGCAAAAAGAGGAACGTAATAGGTTAAACCCTTATGAATCTCGTCTCTAAGAGTTTTTTCTGAAAGATCTAAGCTAAAAACAAGATCTTCCAGATTAAGACCAAATTTTGGATCTCCCAAAACTTCCCCTTTATTGGTCAGCAAAAGCATTTTTAGCTGTCCAATGCAAATCTCAACAGGCTGAGTTATCTCAACAATGTTTTGTTTGTAATTAGGGTCTGATGGGTCTCTGTTATAAATCTCTACCATGGGAAATTTTAATTCCCCATATATATCAAGATTAGTTCCACTGTAAGAAATAGGAAGGAGTGTTCTCTCCGTTTATCATATCCATGACTTCTTGGAGTTCTTTTTCACCATCAGATCTTAGCTCAGAAGTGTTAACTCTCACTCCACCAGGGAGATTGTAGTCAAATGCACTTAGCACTCGGGAAAGAGAAATTTTGGCCTTAGCTAAGCAATATCTAACAAAAAGCTCGTCGTCATAAAGCTCGTAGTCATCGATTGCAATAAAACACCTAACAGCTACATCCATACCATTCTGGTTATAGCCAGTCCCAACTCCACCAGATCCGGATCTGTTAGGATCCCTACCAAGTATGGTTAGTTTTTTATTGTTCTTATTAAACTTAAAAGCAAAAGTAGAGAGGAGGTATGCTTGTGCAAGGTCAAAATAAGAATACATTACTGTCCTATAAACGAGGTTATCTCCAGTAAATGGCGAAAGTAGCAATTCAGACCCCAAAAGCTTGGAGTCTCCAAAATCTCTATCCGGGGTACCAGCTATACCCATTCCGTTAACTTCTCTTACGTCATATACACTTACGATTTTCTCAGGAAGTTTTATTTGTCTAGTTCTTCTAAACTCCTCGTGGCCAAAAAGATTATTAGCAAGTATAAAAACCCTCTCCTCAGCTGCATACTGATAGTTATCATACATATAAGCCTTAGCCCTTTTTATAATCCTATGAATT
>Ga0209138_1000136_pt1 | contig 72784 bp, 65 predicted proteins | sample SaaInl3SG_22_DNA_FD_184645 | JGI IMG/M metagenome (GOLD analysis project Ga0209138, IMG submission 184645) | Marine microbial communities from expanding oxygen minimum zones in the Saanich Inlet - ESP_153SG_22_DNA (SPAdes) (version 2) | ecosystem: Environmental > Aquatic > Marine > Intertidal...
GCTCGCAGTGCCACGCTCTAGAGGGAAGTTGCCATGTAAGCAGCAAGGTCGACCAACCGGTTGGAGTAACCCCATTCGTTGTCGTACCAGGAACTCATCTTGACCTGATTGCCGATCACCCTAATCAACCCAGCATCCACGATCGAGGAATACGGGTCCCCCACAATGTCACTGGAAACAATCGGTTCCTCGGTGTAGCGCATCACACCTTTGTAGGGTCCCGTGTCAGAGGCCTTGCGGAAAGCATCCTGGACCTCTTCGAGGGTGACCTCTCGCCCAGCCTCTACCGTCAGATCCGTGATGGAGCCTGTGGGCACAGGAACCCGAAGGGCAAAGCCGTCAAGTTTGCCCTTGAGCTCGGGCATCACTAGGCCAATAGCCTTGGCCGCCCCCGTCGAGGTGGGGACGATGTTGGCCGCGGCGGCGCGCGCCCGGCGCAGATCGCTGTGGGGACCGTCCTGGAGGTTTTGGTCTGCCGTGTAGGCATGCACCGTCGTCATCAGGCCTTTTTCAATACCGAATGCGTCATTGAACACTTTGGCCATCGGAGCGAGGCAGTTTGTTGTGCACGAAGCGTTCGACACAATGTGGTGGTTATCCGCGTCGTAGTCCTCGTGGTTGACGCCCATCACCACGGTGATGTCTTCACCGGAGGCGGGCGCTGAAATAATGACCTTTTTCGCTCCGGCGTCAAGGTGAGCCCGCGCTTTTGCCGCGTCAGTGAAGAAGCCCGTTGACTCGACCACGATATCCACGCCGAGTGTGCCCCAGGGTAACGAGCCGGGATCGCGTTCAGCGTAAACGGGAATGCTCTTACCACCGACCACGATAGCTCCGTCACCAGCTTCGACTGGTTCGGGAAAGCGACCACCGACCGAGTCGTACTTGAGCAGGTGGGCGAGCGCAGTGGGGTCGGTCAAATCGTTGACAGCGACAATCTGCACGTCGTGAGAGCTGGCCTGCACCGCGCGGAAGAAACTCCGACCAATTCGACCAAACCCGTTAATAGCTACCGTGACCACAGAAATCCCCTTTTATGTCTTTGTCACCTTGAAGGAACAACCGTTTAGTGCCCCCGGACTAAGAGATTAGCAGTGATGCAGAGGCGCCTGAGCGGGCTGCTTCAAGGCGCGCGGCTACGTTTTCCCAGTTGACGATGTTCCAAAAAGCTGAGACGTAATCAGCCTTCACGTTCACATAGTCGAGGTAGAAAGCGTGCTCCCACATGTCCAGCTGCAGTAGTGGAATGGTCCCCTGGGCGGTGTTGCCCTGTTGGTCGAAAAGCTGCTGAATGATCATTTGCTTGCCGATCGGGTCCCACGAAAGCACCCCCCAGCCAGAGCCTTGGATTCCCATCGAGGCTGCGGTGAAGTGAGCTTTGAAACCGTCAAAGCTCCCGAAGAATTCGTCAAGGGCAGCTGCCAGCTCGCCTTCGGGGGCACCACCACCGTCGGGGTGGAGATTTGTCCAGAAAATGCTGTGATTGATGTGCCCACCCAAGTGGAAGGCGAGATCCTTCTCAAGGCGGTTGATGTTGGCGAACGCACCCGTCTCTCGGGCCTCTGCCATGGCTTCTAGTGCCCCGTTGGCACCGGTGACATACGCCTGGTGGTGCTTGGAGTGGTGCAGCTCCATGATTCGGGCAGAAATATGCGGCTCCAGTGCCGAGTAGTCATAGCTAAGTTCGGGCAGTGAATAGGACATGTGGACCTCCCTGTTGGTGTTCTTAGTGTAAAAGCGGGTGATGAAGAGATGCTGGGCGCTAGTCGATTTCCTCCGGAATACTCTCGAGCGTATTCGCAACGCCAAGATCCTCAGCTTTCTTGTCCGCCATCGCCAAAAGGCGCCGGATTCGGCCCGCGACCGCGTCCTTGGTCAATGGTGGGTCGGCATGGTGGCCAAGCTCGTCCAAACTTGCGTCGCGGTGCGAAAGCCTGAGGTCACCCGCGTATTTCAGATGTTCTGGGATGTCCTCCCCCAGAAGCTCCATGGCGCGCTCAACCCGCGCGCAGGCGGCCACCGCTGCTTGTGCCGAACGACGCAGGTTGGCGTCATCGAAGTTCACCAGCCGGTTGGCTGTAGCCCGCACTTCGCGCCGTTCGCGCAGTTTTTCCCACTCAGCCACGGCGCCAGGAGCCCCCATGCTCACGAGCAGCTCGGAGATGGCGTCTCCATCGCGCACCATCACACGGTGCGCCATCCGCACTTCGCGCGCCTTCGCGGCAACACCGATGCGGGCGCCAATGCCCACCATGGCCATTGCGGCTTCACCGGTGGGGGCGACAATTTCGATGGCTGCAGACCGCCCGGGTTCGCTGATCGATCCGGTAGCGAGGAAGGCGCCCCGCCAGATCGACGGCAGGTCCCCCACGGGCGAGGTGGTGAGTTTGTTGGGCAACCCCCGCACAGGGCGCTTTCGGCTATCCAGGAGACCTGTTTGGCGGGCCAGCGTCTCCCCGCCTTGTCGAACGCGCACGATGTAGAGCGGGTGAGTGCGTGAGCCGGAGGGCTGCATGACCGCGGCGTCGGTGGCCATTCCAAAGACGTCCCGAATGTCACGACGGACTCGCTTGGCCGCCTCCATGTGATCGAGTTCGACCTCCACGGCGAGATTGCCCCCAATGACGTGCAAACCACCCGCAAACCGCAGGATTGTCGCCAGCTCGGCGACCCGGTGGCTGGTCTGTGTGGCGGCGGTGGACACCAGCTCGTCCTTCACGGCAACCGTCAGTGAGTGCATGTAAACCTATTCGCGGCCGAGGTCACGGTGCTTCACCGAGACCTGAATGTCGTGTCGGGAGCCGAGGCGTTGGCGAATTTCCTCAGCCATCGCTACGGAGCGATGCTTTCCACCGGTACAACCTATCGCAAGGGTCGCGTAGGTCTTGTTTTCCTTGGCGTAGCCGGGCAACACAGTATCCAAGACGGCAAGGTAACGCTCGAGAAACTGTTGCGCTTCGGGCTGGGACGTCACGTATGCGACGACCGGGTCATCCTGGCCGGTGGAGTGCCGCAGGCCCTCCTCCCAGTAGGGATTGGGCAGAAACCGCATGTCGGCGACCATATCGACGTCGCTGGGTAAACCGTATTTGAACCCAAAACTCATGACGGTCAGCTTGGTCTTGGCGTCCCCCTCCTCACCGTAGGCCGCCTTCACGGCGGTGGTGAGCTGGTGGATATTCATTTCGGACGTGTCAATCACAAGGTTGCTCTGTTCACGGATGGCGTGCATCAGTGCGCGTTCACGACCGATACCGTCGAGCAGCGTTCCGTCTTCTTGCAGGGGGTGAGGGCGGCGAACTTGCTCAAAACGACGCACAAGTGTGTCGTCGGTGGTGTCAAGAAACAAGACCTGGATGCTGGGGTCTTTGGCGAGATCAACGATCACTTCGGTGGCACGCGTAAAGAGTGCCCCTCCGCGAACGTCGATAACGGCGGCAAGCTGCCCCATGGCAGTGTCCGGCTCCCGCGACAGCTCCACCAGAGGTGGCAGCATCTGGGGCGGCAGGTTGTCGACGACATACCAACCGAGGTCCTCCAGGGCGTTTGCTGCTGTGGAGCGACCCGCTCCGGACATTCCTGTGACAATAAGCACACGCTGCGGCCCCGCTGAGGCGGTCATAGTTGCCTTCCTCTGGTCAGGGTCTCAGTCTACTTTGACCAGACTGGCGATCATTCAGGGAGGCGTGGATCTTTTCGGCCAGCACGGGACCCACCTTCGGCACCGCTGCGATGTCGTCGATGCTGGCGGCTCGAGCGCGAGAAACGGACCCGAAATGCCGGAGAATCGACTGTGCGAGCTGGGGCCCTACCCCCGGAATATCGCGCAGTTCTGTGCTGAGCGAGCGCTTCCTTGTGGAGCGCTGATAGGTGATCGCAACACGATGGGATTCATCGCGGATGCGTTGGAGGAGGAAAAGTGCCTCAGAGTTTCGCGGGAAAATCACGGGATACTCCTCGCCCGGGCGCCAGACCTCCTCGAGCTTCTTTGCTAGCCCACAAATGGGAACGTTTACACCGGCATCGTTGAGTGCCCTTTGTGCCGCATTGACTTGGGGCAATCCACCGTCCACCACGATGAGACCTGGTGGGTAACGGAACCCACGTGCCGATTCAGAGCCATCGTCGGGCGCCACGAGGCGGGCCGCGCGCCGAGAAACAACTTCGTAGATGGCGTCCGTGTCATCGCGCGCGTCCCGAATCGCATACTTTCGGTAGTGGTCACGCTTGGGAAGCCCATCTTCGAACACCACCATGGAGGCGACTTGATTCTCCCCGCCCAAATGGGAAACATCGAAACATTCCATCCGCAGAGGGGCATCGGTTAGCCCCAGTGTGGTCTGCAACTCGGAGAGCGCGCGGGACCGGGTATTAGGGTCGCTGGTGCGCTGGGACAGATAGCTCTGCAGGGTGTGGCGTGCGTTGAGTGTGACTGTGCCTTGCAACGTGCCGAGCTCCCCGCGGGACGCTTTCTTCAGTCGGACCGAACCCTTTTCGCCAGCATCATCCCGAACGGTTTCAAGATGGGCTTGTAAGGCGCCAGCGGATCCGGGAACACTTGGAACCACGATTGTGCGCGCCGGTATCTCCTCCTCAAACCCGTCCCGCAAAATCATCTCGATGAGGGCGTCTTCGCCTTCATCGGCAGAGACCTCGACGATGAACCCTTTCGCGCTGCGAATTCGCCCCGCTCGGACCCGAAAAACATGCGCCGCAGCGACAAGAGAATCCGAGGCTATGCCAAACACATCGACGTCGATGTCCTCTGAGAGCACCATGGTGTTGCCCTGGAGAATAGTGTTGATCGCTTCAAGCCGGTCTCGCAGCCGGGCGGCTTTTTCAAACTCGAGATCGCTGGCCGCTCTTTCCATGCTCTGCTGTAACGACGCGGTCACGACCGTGTCCTGGCCCGCCATGAAACTCGCGAGCGACAGAGCGAGCGCTTTGTGATCCGGGGCTGAAATCCGTCCCACACACGGTGCTGCGCATTTACCGATATCCCCGAGAAGGCAGGGGCGCCCAGCCCTTTTCGCGCGGTTGTAAACCGTCTGCGTGCAGGACCTCACCGGAAAGGCTTTCAAAATCGTGGACAGGGTTTCCTTCAGCGCATACGCCGTCGGAAACGGTCCAAAATAGCGCGCCCCCTTGATACCGCGTTTGCGGGCCAGGAAGACGCGCGGTACTTCCTCTTCGAGGGTGACCACGAGGTAGGGATAAGACTTGTCGTCGCGAAACCGGACGTTGAATTCCGGCTGATACTGCTGAATCCAGAGGTATTCGAGGTGCAGTGCCTGGCGTTCAGAGGGCACCAGTGTCCAGTCAACGGAACCTGCGGTCGCCACCATTCGGCGTGTTCGCTCGAGCAACGCCTCGGGTTTCTGGAAGTAGCTGGTGAGTCGGGCGCGGAGGTTTTTCGCTTTTCCCACATAGATCACTCGTCCACGGTCGTCACAGAACCGATACACCCCCGGTGTTGTGGGGATATCCGAAGTGGCAGGCTGCCAGCTGTACCTTCCGGGCACAGGTGCTATCCCAACACCTCGGCGAGAAAAGTTCCCGTGTGGGACTGCGAGTTTTTCGCAATCACTTCGGGTGTCCCGGTAGCGACAATGGTGCCGCCGCCGGCACCGCCTTCAGGCCCTAGGTCGATGACCCAGTCGGAAGCGGAAATCACATCAAGGTTGTGCTCAATGACCACGACGGTGTTTCCCTTATCCCCCAGGCTCTGAAGTACTTCGAGCAACTTTTTCACATCGTGGAAATGCAGGCCGGTGGTGGGTTCGTCAAGCACGTAGATGGTCCTGCCCGTGGAACGCTTCTGCAACTCGGTCGCGAGCTTGACGCGTTGAGCTTCGCCGCCCGAGAGAGTCGTCGCGGCCTGGCCCAGACGCACATAACCCAACCCCACGTCGACCAGTGTTTTCAGATAGCGGTGAATGGTCGAAATCGGTTCGAAGAAATCGGTGGCCTCTTCGATCGGCATGCCCAGAACATCAGCGATGGTTTTGCCTTTGTAGTGGACTTGAAGGGTTTCGCGGTTGTAACGGGCACCATGACACACTTCGCAGTCGACATACACGTCGGGCAGGAAGTTCATTTCAATAGTGATGGTGCCATCGCCTGAGCAGTTCTCGCAGCGCCCTCCCTTGACGTTGAAGCTGAAACGCCCGGGTTGATAACCCCGCATTTTTGCTTCGGCGGTCTCCGCGAAAAGTGCGCGGATCTTGTCGAAAACCCCGGTGTACGTTGCCGGGTTGCTTCGCGGTGTCCGCCCAATAGGTGCCTGGTCGACATGCACGATCTTGTCGAGCTGGTCCACCCCGCGAATGCGCGTGTGGAGGCCGGGGACATGTCGCGCGCCATTGAGTGTGTTGGCGAGCGATCGATACAAAATATCGTTCACCAGGGATGACTTGCCTGATCCGCTCACTCCCGTGATGGACACCACTACTCCGAGGGGGATGTCGACAGACACGTTTTGGAGGTTGTTCGCTCGAGCGCCCTCGATGGTGATCATTCGCTCGGGGTCAACAGGCCGGCGCTCGCGGGGAGCCACCACCTGAGAGGTCTTTGCCAGGTAGCCGGCGGTGAGCGACTTCTTTTCCTTCAGCAAACTGGCGAGGGAACCCGAATGGACGACTTCTCCCCCGTGTTCTCCTGCACCCGGGCCGATATCGACAATCCAATCCGCTGTCTGAATGGTTTCTTCGTCGTGTTCGACAACGATCAGGGTGTTTCCCAAGTCCCGGAGCTTCACGAGTGTCTCAATGAGGCGACGGTTATCGCGCTGGTGGAGCCCAATACTGGGCTCATCGAGAACGTAGAGCACCCCCGTTAGCCCCGAGCCAATTTGGGTGGCCAATCGAATGCGCTGAGCTTCGCCACCCGACAGGGAACCCGCAGAACGCGCGAGAGAGAGGTAGCTCAACCCGACTTCCAAGAGGAATTCCAAGCGAGCCCTAATCTCTCGCAAAATGGGCTCCGCAATGGCAGCATCCCGTTCAGAGAGCTCGAGGTGCGCCATAAAAGCGTGAGCGCCCTGCAGGCTCATGTCGGCGACATCGGAAATGGACGCTCCGTCCACGGTCACGGCGAGGATCTCCGGCCGCAAACGTTGGCCCTTACAGGAAGAACAGGTGATTTCGCGTAGATAGTCCGCGAACCGTTGTTTGGACCATTCGCTGTCCGTTTCATGAAACTTGCGTTCGATGTAGGGAATGACACCCTCAAAGCCGCTGGAGTACTTCACGTCTCGACCAAACCTGTTGCGGTAGCGCACCACCAACTCAAAGTTGTTCCCCCGCAGGACGGCCTCCTGAATGCCCTCCGGGAGCTGATTCCAGGGGGTATCAAGGTCGAAGTCGAGTTCCTCGGCGAGGCTTGTGAGCAGGTTGCGGAAGTAGCCATACAGGCCCTTGCCGGACTGCGTCCACGGGCGGATGGCGCCAGCAGCGACGCTGAGTTCCGGATCGCCAATGACCATTTGTGGGTCCACGGCCATCGTGAACCCCAGGCCCGAGCACGCGGGACAAGCCCCGAAGGGCGAATTGAACGAAAACGTCCTGGGTTCCACCTCCGTGAGGGAGACGGTGCAACCGCTCGGGCAGCTGAGGCGCTCGCTGAAGCTCTGTTCAGAATCGTCATCGACCCCGTGGAGGACGACCGTGCCGTCCGCCAGCTTCAGAGCCGTCTCTAGAGAGTCGGTGAGGCGACCCAGCACATCGGGGCCCATCACGAGTCGATCAACGACGACGTCAATGTCGTGCTTTTTGGTCTTCGCCAAAGCTGGTGCGTCCGACAGGGTGACGACTTCTCCATCGATACGCGCCCTCGCGTAGCCCTGCGAGTTCAGGCTCCGCAGCAGGTCGACGAATTCCCCTTTTCTGCCAGCCACGATCGGCGCGAGAACCTGGAAACGCCAGCCTTGATCCTTCTTCATGACCGTGTCAGCGATGGTCTGCACACTTTGTCGGGCGATGGCCTCCCCGCAGTTCACACAGTGCGGAATGCCGGTGCGCGCCCACAACAAGCGGAGATAGTCATAAATTTCGGTGATCGTCCCGACGGTCGAACGAGGGTTGCGGTTGGTCGATTTCTGGTCGATCGACACCGCCGGCGAAAGCCCCTCGATGACGTCCACGTCGGGACGGTCAACCTGGCCAAGAAACTGGCGAGCGTACGCCGACAAGGACTCAACGTAGCGTCGCTGCCCTTCCGCAAAGATCGTGTCAAAAGCAAGGGACGACTTGCCTGACCCGGAAAGACCGGTGAAGACCACGAGAGAATCCCGAGGAATCGTGACGTCGACACCTTTGAGGTTGTGAACCCTCGCACCTTTTACGTGAAGAACCGAGTCTGTTTTGGGTCTCTCGATGGGCACTTGGACAGTCTAGGCAGGGATTGCTGGATGCCTCGCATCAGCGGCTAGCTGTCGTCATCTCCCTCAGTTCTTTCTTCAACTCGCGCACTTCATCACGCAGCTTTGCTGCCAGCTCGAACTTGAGCTCGCCAGAGGCTTGCATCATCTGATCAGTCAGAGTCGCGATGAGCGATCCAAGCTCGTCAGGACCGTCCTTCAACCCCTTAGCCCGGGAATACCCCTCGCCCGTTGCGGTGGTGACGCCCTCCAACAAGTCCTCCGAGTCAGCCTTTTCCCGCGCGAGAACCGCGGTGATGTCGGCGATCTTTTTCCGCAGGGGTGTCGGGTCGATCCCGTGCTCGGTGTTGTACGCGATTTGAAGCTCTCGGCGGCGCTCGGTCTCTGAGATGGCTTGTGCCATCGAGCGTGTGACCCCGGAGGCATACATATGAACTTCACCAGACACATTTCGGGCGGCTCGGCCAATAGTCTGAATCAGGGAGGTAGACGAGCGCAGGAAACCCTCTTTGTCTGCGTCGAGGATCGCCACGAGGGACACTTCTGGAAGGTCGAGACCTTCGCGAAGCAGGTTGATGCCAACGAGCACATCAAACACTCCCGCGCGCAGTTCCGTCAAGAGCTCGATTCGGCGCAACGTGTCAACATCGGAGTGCAGATAGCGAACTTTAACCCCCGCATCGTCGAGGTAATCGGTAAGGTCCTCGGACATCTTTTTTGTCAGTGTCGTGACGAGGATTCGTTCATTCTTTGCCACGCGGAGCCTGATTTGCTCGAGCAGGTCGTCGATCTGTCCTTCGACGGGTTTGACCACAATGTGCGGGTCGATAAGCCCCGTGGGTCGGATGATCTGCTCCACAACACCGTCGGACACACCCAGCTCATATTTTCCGGGTGTCGCCGAAAGGTAGAGCTTCTGACCGGTCCGACCGAGAAACTCATCCCACCGCAGCGGGCGGTTGTCCATCGCGCTCGGTAGCCGGAAGCCATGTTCCACGAGGGTCCGTTTGCGCGAGGCGTCGCCCTCATACATGCCGCCAATTTGCGGGACAGTGACGTGGGATTCGTCAATCACGGTGAGGAAGTCCTCCGGGAAGTAATCCAGGAGACAGCTCGGGGCTTCGCCGGGTTTCCTGCCATCAATGTGGCGTGAATAGTTTTCAATACCCGAGCAAAATCCCAGTTGTTCCATCATTTCGAGGTCATAGGTGGTGCGCATACGGATTCTTTGGGCCTCCAGCAATTTGTTGGCTTTTTCGAGCTCACTGCCACGTTGTTGAAGCTCTTCTCGAATGGTGCCTACCGCTCTTTTCATGGTCTCTGGCGAAGCGGCGTAGTGTGTAGCGGGAAACACGCTCATGGTGTCCTCGGTGGAGAGTGTTTCGCCCGTCAACGGGTGGAGCGAACTGAGGGAGTCAATTTCGTCCCCAAACATCTCAATGCGCAGCGCGAGTTCTTCGTACACCGGAATGATCTCGATGGTGTCCCCCCGAACGCGAAACGTTCCCCGCTCAAACGCAATGTCGTTGCGTTCATATTGCATCTGGACGAACGCCTTAATGAGCGCCTCACGTGAGATCTTTTGCCCTACCTGCAGGGACACCATCGCCTCGAAATAATCTTCCGGCGCACCCAGCCCGTAGATGCACGACACCGTCGACACGACAACAACATCGCGACGGCTGAGCAGCGAGTTTGTTGTGGAGTGACGCAGGCGCTCGACCTCCGCGTTCACGGAAGAATCCTTCTCGATAAACGTATCCGTTTGGGGCACATACGCTTCCGGTTGGTAGTAGTCGTAATAGGACACGAAGTATTCGACGGCGTTGTGAGGGAGCATTTCCCGCAGCTCGTTGGCCAGCTGCGCCGCCAAAGTCTTGTTATGGGCCAACACCAGCGCCGGGCGCTGTAGTCGCTCAATCAGCCATGCAGTAGTGGCTGATTTCCCGGTCCCGGTGGCACCCAGGAGCACCACGTCGGACTCTCCGGCCGTGAACCTCTGTTCGAGTTGGTCCAGTGCGCGGGGTTGGTCTCCGCTGGGGGTGTACTCGCTCACAACCTCAAAGGGTCGAAAGGCCCGAGTGGATTCCATACGTCGAGCCTATGTGTCAGAGAGCGGGAAAAGCCGGGGTAGGGCGTCTAGCCGGTTAGGCCAGACGCCCACGAGTGCATCGAAGAGTTCGTGTGCCGCCTTTTGTGTCACCTCAACACTCTGGGAGGCGTCGATCACCACGTCGGCGATGGCGCGCCGCTGTGTGTCGCTGGCTTGCGCCAGCACCCTCACCGAGGCCTCTTCGGCACTGAAACCGCGCTCCGACTCGAGCCGCGCTTGTCGCTGGAGAGCCGGCGCATCCACCAGAACGACCACATCAAAATCGTCGGTGTCTCGGGCTTCCGCAAGCAACGGGATGTCATAGACCAGGACCGTCTCAGGGTGGTGGGTTGTGGCGGTGCGGATTGCTTCGGCCGACAACCTGCGAACAAGCGGATGAATGATGGCTTCCAGATCAGCTTTTGCCTCTGCATCCCCAAAGACCAGTGCACCCAGTGCAGCCCGGTTGAGGGAGCCATCTTCGTCCATGACAGACTCCCCAAAGCGATCAACCACGGCGGCTAGCCCGGGCGATCCGGGGCTGACCGCCTCGCGGGCAAACACGTCAGCATCCAAGACGAGGGCACCGCGCTCTTGGAGAACCGCCGAGACGGTCGACTTGCCGGCGGCAATTCCTCCGGTCAGCGCAACAACGGCCATTCTCACACCCTAGCGACCGTTAACCAGGTGTGGCCCCGCCGAAGCGGGGCCACAGTCAGCCTGGTTACTCGCCAGACCCGATCAATTTGTCTCGGAGTGCGGAGAGAGCTTCGTCATCGGCGAGTGTCCCCTCCTGCTCGTCAGCTGCGGCCTGAGGCATGACGCCGTCACCCTCGTCGGCTGAAGATTCGACGGGCACAATCACCATGGCTGCCATGTGGGCAACCTGCGCTTTGTGGGACTGCCAGCGGGCCTGAGCGTCAGCGTACTGACCCTCCCAAATTTTCCGCTGGTCGTCGAAGCCCTCGAGCCACTCGCCCGTTTCCACGTTGAAGCCCTCGGGATAGGCATAGTTGCCTTTGTCGTCGTACTCAGTCGGCATACCGTAAAGAGCAGGGTCGAACTCGGTTCCCTCTGGGTCGACGCCCTCATTGGCTTGCTTGATGGAGAGCGAAATCCGACGGCGCTCCAGGTCGATATCGATGATCTTCACGAACACCTGGTCACCTGTGGCGACGACCTGCTCGGCAAGCTCAATGTGCTTGTCCGACAGCTCGGAGATGTGGACCAGGCCTTCGATACCGTCAGCGACCCGCACGAAGGCGCCAAATGGCACCAACTTGGTCACAGCACCGGGTGCAATCTGACCAATGGCGTGGGTGCGGGCGAAGATCTGCCACGGGTCTTCCTGGGTTGCTTTCAGCGACAGGGAGACGCGCTCGCGGTCCATGTCAACCTCCAGCACCTCAACGGTGACTTCTTGGCCAACCTCGACTACCTCGCTGGCGTGCTCGATGTGCTTCCAGCTCAACTCGGAGACGTGGACGAGGCCGTCGACCCCACCGAGGTCCACGAACGCACCAAAGTTAACAATCGAGGAAACGACACCCTTACGCACCTGTCCCTTGACAAGGCCTTCGAGGAAGCTCGAGCGGTTTTGGCTCTGGCTTTCCTCCAGCAGTGCGCGCCGCGAGAGAACGACGTTGTTGCGGTTTTTGTCGAGCTCAAGGATTTTCGCTTCAACTTCCTGGCCCAGGTAGGGGGTGAGGTCCCGAACCCGGCGAAGCTCAATCAACGACGCGGGCAGGAAGCCACGCAGCCCAATGTCCACGATGAGACCGCCCTTGACAACCTCGATGACCGTACCGGTCACGACACCGTCGGTCTCCTTGATCTTTTCAACATCACCCCAGGCGCGCTCATACTGAGCACGTTTCTTCGACAGGATGAGTCGGCCTTCTTTGTCCTCTTTCTGCAGAACAAGAGCTTCAACGGGGTCGCCCACGGCGACAACCTCTGAAGGGTCGACGTCGTGCTTGATGGAAAGCTCGCGCGAGGGGATAACGCCCTCTGTCTTGTAACCGACGTCGAGGAGTACTTCGTCCCGGTCGATTTTGACGACGGTACCTTCAATGAGGTCCCCATCGTTGAAGAATTTGAGTGTTTTCTCGACTTCAGCGAGGAAGTCTTCGGCACTGCCGATGTCGTTGATAGCGATCTGTTTCAGTCCGGCAGTTGTTGGTTTCGTCATAGGGATAGTGGTTGGGCGTTTCTACTTAGGCTGACTCCGTCTGGAGCCGGCGTGGACAGGACAAAATGCCCCTGAGGGCAAGCCTCCAGCCTAGCTTGCCGGCGGGAACGAGCACAAACCCTAGTGGGCGGCCTCATCCCACTGTGAACCCACACCAATCTGCACGTCCAGGGGGACCGCCAATTCAGCAGCCGAGCCCATATGTTGAGTGACCAGCGCCTCTAGCTGCCCCTCCTCCCCTGGTGCCACGTCGAACACCAGCTCGTCATGCACTTGTAAAACCATTCTGGACTGCAGGCTTTTTTCGTGGAGGTCCGCCTCGATCACGATCATCGCGCGTTTGATGATGTCCGCAGCAGTTCCTTGGATGGGGGCGTTGAGCGCAGCCCGCTCGGCCCCCTCGCGCACCATTCGATTCGGCGAGGACAGCTCCGGGAAAGGCCGTCGGCGCCCGAAGAGAGTCTCGGTATAGCCGTCTTCCTTGGCCTGCTCGACAACGGAGCGCAGGTAGTCCCTGACTTTCCCGAACCGGTTGAAGTACTCCGTCATCAGACTTTTCGCCTCGGACGTGGGAATGGACAATTGTTTCGCCAAACCGAAAGCGGAGAGGCCATACGCAAGCCCATAGCTCATAGCCTTCACCTTGGTTCGCATCTCCGGGCTCACATCCCCTGGCGACACGTCGAAGATGCGCGCACCGACAAATCTGTGGAGGTCTTCACCCTTGTGGAACGCTTCAATAAGCCCTTCATCTCCGGAGAGATGGGCCATGATGCGCATCTCAATTTGGGAGTAATCGGCAGTTAGGAGCCCCGCGGCAGGGCTTTGGGCCACAAACGTCGCACGGATTTTGTGACCCATCTCGGTCCGGACCGGGATATTTTGCAGGTTGGGATCCAAAGACGAAAGTCGGCCAGTACTGGTTCCCGTCTGGTCGAACGTGCTGTGGATCCGACCATCAGACCGAACAGCTTGCCGAAGGCCCTCGACGATTTGGCGAAGTTTTGTCGCGTCACGGTGGGCAAGTAGCGCTCCGAGAAAAGGGTGCGGGTTCGTCATCTGAAGTTCCGACAGAGCCTGCGCGTCGGTGGTGTATCCCGTCTTGGTTGCCCGAGTCTTCGGCATCCCGAGTTCGTCGAACAGCACACCCTGGAGCTGCTTGGGGGATCCGAGGTTGACCTCGTGCCCAATAGCGGCGAAAGCAGCTGCCTCGTGGGTGGATACGGTAGCCCCAAGTTCCTGCTCGAGCTGGTCGAGCTGGTCGCGATTGCTGCCGATCCCCCGGGTTTCCATGTCCGCAAGGATTTTTGCCAACGGCAGCTCGATGGTCTCGAGCACCGACCGCGTACCAGCCTCGAGGCCATCGACGAGCGGTACCCAGAGCCGCAGTGTGCACCACGCTTCAATGCCGACGCCTACCTGTGGGTCTTCTGGGACGAGCTGGTCGGACGGCGCCTCCGGTAAATGAATACCCAACTCTTGCTCAACGAGTGTCGAGAATGCCGCTGATTTGCTCGCCGGGTGGGCGAGCCAGCGTGCCAGCACCACGTCGCCCGAGGGCGCCAGCGTTTCGATACCCGCTCGAGAGAGGGCCATAACCGCGAGCTTCGAATGGAAATAGATGAAGCGATGGCGCGGGTTTGCCAGTGCGTCGATCAGCGGTTGATGATCGCGACTTCCTTCGGTGATGGGAACCCTGAGAGCCTCATCGTGATCTGCAAGCCCAACGACAATTTCCCCTGCCACGTTGCCGACTGACACGCCGATGGCGAGTCCCTCGCGCTTGTGCAGCCAAGACGCAAGCTCCTCGTCAACAAGGGTTCGCTCTGCCGGGAGGTCCAGCGCCGGAGCTGCCACAACGTCTTCCGGCACGGACGCTGAAGTGTCGCCGGCCAGAGCAAGCACACGGTCTTTGAGCGTGCGGAAAGAAAGCCTGCCAAACACCTCCTGGATGGCGCTTGCATCCATGGGGCCGCGCTCCAATTCCGCGAGCGAGACACCGAGGTCCACGTCGGTGAGTAGGTGGTTGAGTTGACGGTTGAGGACAGCCCGGTCTTTTTGCTCGCGCAGGTTATTGCCCACGACGCCGGGAATCTCGTCGGCGGCGTGAAGGACCCCATCCAGCGACCCGTACTGGGTGATCCACTTGACGGCGGTCTTTTCCCCCACCTTGTCGACCCCAATGAGGTTGTCGCTCGTTTCGCCGACGAGTGCGGCAATTTCCGGATACTGATGGGGCTTGACTCCGTAACGCTCCTCCACAGCGGCGGGCGTGTAGCGCTTGAGTTCGGAGACACCTCTTGCGCTCGGATAGAGCACCGTCACGCGTTCGTTGACCAGCTGGAAAGTGTCCCGATCTCCGGAAACGACGAGGACGTCAAAACCCTCACGAGAACCTGTCGTCGCAAGCGTCGCAAGGATGTCGTCGGCTTCAAAGTCTTCTTTTTGCAGGGTGACAACCCCCATAGCGTGGAGGGCTTCTTGAAGGAGGGGAACCTGCCCAATGAACTCCGCGGGAGTCTCCCCCCTGGTGCCCTTGTATTCGGGATAAATCCGGGTTCTAAACGAGAATCGCGAGATATCAAAGGCCACGGCAACGTGGGTCGGATTCTCTTTCTTGAGTAACCCCAGGAACATGGAAATGAAGCCGTGAATCGCGTTGGTGTGCTGGCCCTCAGGGGTCACAAAACTGTCGACCGGGAGGGCATAAAACGCCCGAAAAGCAAGAGAATGCCCGTCGATGACCATCAAGGTAGGCTTGTCGCTCACGGGGTCAGCCTACCCGGCTCGACTCCCCCATTAGGAGCAACCATGACGATCTTCCCCGCCGATTTAGACCCTGAGCTGGTGGCCCGCCTCGTCGAAACTGGGGGCGGACAACTCGCCCAGAAAATGGGCATTGAACTCCTCGAACTCGGCGCTGAACGCTCGGTGGCGACGATGCCTGTTGAAGGGAACCGCCAGGTCATCGGTTTGCTTCATGGCGGAGCACACGTGGTGCTCGCTGAATCGTTAGGGTCGCTCTCCTCGGCCGTCCATGCGGGACCCGGCAGATTCGCTGTGGGCATTGAAATTAATGCCACCCACTCCCAATCCGCCACAGAGGGTTTGGTGACCGCGACCTGCGAGGCGCTCTCTCTCGGACGAACGCTCGCGACGCATCAGATTACGGTCCGAAACGAGCAGGGCGACCGCTTGTCAACGGTCCGAATGACGAACATCCTGCGCGATCAGCGCTAGACCTCTGGGTTGTCCGACTTTTCGGCCAGCTGATCGATCACGGTCTGCGCGACCTCTTTCATCGTCAACCTGCGGTCCATAGAGGCTTTCTGTATCCACCGGAACGCTTCAGGTTCCGGCAGGCCCATGGTGTTATTCAGAATGCCTTTTGCTCGGTCAAGAATTTTCCGAGTATCGAGCCGTTCCGCGAGATCGCTAATTTCCTCTTCCAACGCTTCGATCTGGGTTGCGCGCGAGAGTGCCACCTCGATTGCGGGGATGAGGTCGTTCGGGGTGAAAGGCTTCACAACGTAGGCAAGTGCCCCTGCTTCAGCGGCGCGCTCCACGAGCTCACGCTGCGAGAACGCTGTCAGCAAGACGACCGGAGCCAAACGCTTACGGTTAATGATCTCCGCCGCAGAGATCCCATCCAACAGGGGCATTTTGACGTCCATGACGACGAGATCTGGGCGGAGTTCCTCGACGAGGGAGACGGCCTTCTCGCCGTCGGCAGCTTCGGCAACAACCTCGAAGCCGTTGTCTTCCAGCGTCTCAACGATGTCGATGCGAATGAGTGACTCATCTTCGGCGACCACCACCCGCCGTTTTGCGGGGCCCGGGTTTTCGGTGTCACTCACCCTGTAAGCCTACGGTATCCTCGGAGGGCGCTTACGAGCGCGGCAGGCCGGATTGGCGGAATGGCAGACGCGGAGCACTCAAAATGCTTTGTCCGAAAGGGCGTGTGGGTTCAAATCCCACATCCGGCACGTTTTTCAGTCTTGCCAGGCGGGTGCCACCCCGCCTTGGGCGTCTCCCACAACGTGCACGCGAAGGTCATTCGTGGAGCCGGGCGTGCCGGGAGGCGAGCCTGAGATCACCACGACTTTGTCCCCCACGCTGGCGAGGCCACCCTCCAGCAGAGCTTTGTCTACTTGCGGGTACATCGCGTCAGTGTGCGTGACACGGGGCACCGCGTGCGACTCGATCCCCCAACACAGCGCAATCTTCCGGCGGGCCTCCTCTGAGGGGGTGAACGCGATCATGGGAATTCGCGAGCGCAGGCGCGACATGCGACGAGCTGAGTCTCCCGACTCCGTGAAGACGCAGAGGTACTTTGCCTCAACAAAATCGGCAACCTCAGCTGCGGCGAGGGTAATGGCGCCCCCCTGTGTTCGAGGTTTCGTGCCGAGCGGTGGAATCCGGTCAAGCCCGTGGGTCTCGGAAGACTCGAGAATGCGAGCCATTGTTGCGACAGTGATCGAAGGGAACTGACCGACGCTGGTCTCGCCGCTGAGCATGACCGCATCAGCACCATCGAGAACGGCGTTGGCAACATCGGAGGTTTCTGCTCTAGTCGGCACCGGCGAGTCAATCATGGATTCGAGCATCTGGGTGGCGACAATCACCGGCTTCGCCATGCGGCGGCACAGTTCGATGGCCTTCTTTTGGACGATGGGAACGGTTTCCGGTGCTAACTCGACCCCCAGGTCACCCCGGGCGACCATGACGGCGTCGAACGCGTCGATAATCTCTTCCAAAGCGTCGACAGCTTGAGGTTTTTCAATCTTGGCGATGATGGGGACCGTCCGGCCCTCCTCACGCATAATTTCTCGCACGCGGGTGGCATCCGCGGCATTTCGGACAAAGCTCAACGCAATGAAATCGCATCCGAGACCGAGGCCCCAGCGAAGGTCGTCTTCATCCTTTTCTGAAAGCGCGGGGGCCGACACGGCTACGCCGGGAAGGTTGATGCCCTTGTTGTTTGAAACGGTTCCCCCCACCACCACAGTGGTCACCACATCCGTCTCGCTTGAGCTCACTGCCTCCAAGCGAATCTTGCCGTCGTCGATAAGCAGCGTGTCGCCGGCTTTCACGTCTCCCGGGAGGCCCTTGTACGTCGTGCCAACCAGCTCTTTGGTGCCCTCAACGTCACGGGTGGTAATCGTGAACGTGTCGCCGTTGCGCAATTCGTGGGGACCGCTCGCAAACTTTTCCAGCCGGATTTTTGGTCCTTGCAGGTCGACCAAGACGCCGACAGGCTTACCCGCGTCTTCGGCTGCCCTGCGAACGTTCGCGTAGATCTCCTCGTGGACATCATGCGAACCGTGGGAGAGGTTCATGCGCAGCACATCCGCACCTGCTTCGAGAAGCGAACGGATGTTGTCGTAACTAGCGGTTGCTGGACCCAGCGTGGCCACAATTTTTGCGCGTCTCATGAATCCCTTGGCTCTAAGCGTGGAGTGCGCGGTCGTTCGCGGTGACCGGCGCGGGTAATAGCGTAGCGCCTTCGAGGTACTCATCCACTTGCGCTGCCACCGCCCGACCTTCGGCAATAGCCCAGACGATGAGGGACGCGCCGCGACCGGCATCACCGGCTACGAACACACCGTCCACTTCAGTGCTGTAGTCGACCGAGCGTCCCAGGTTTCCCCTGCTGTCAACGTCGAGCGACAATTGGCTTGTGAGGTTCTCGTGTTCCGCGCCCCGGTAGCCCAGTGCCAGCAACACCAGGTCAGCAGGAATCTCGTGCTCGGTTCCTGGCTTGGGGAAACGTCCGCCATCTCGATACTCCGTCTCCGCCACCACCACGGCGCGAACCTCACCGGCGTCATTACTGAGGAATTCCACGGTGGAGGCGAGGAATTCGCGAGCACCACCCTCCTCGTGGGCGCTTTGAACCTCAAACAGAACCGGGTCAAGCGGCCAGGGGGTCTCCTCCGGCCGCTCTGTCGGGGGCTTTTTGCCAATGGCCAGCATCGTCGTCGACAACGCATGCTGGCGGTGTGCGGTGCCCAAACAGTCGGCGCCGGTGTCGCCACCACCCAAAATCACGACGTGCTTACCTTCGGCAGTGATCAGGCTCTCCACGACATCCCCTGCTTGGACGTGATTACTGGGAGTGAGGTAGTCCATGGCGTGGTGGATACCCAGTAGATCCCGTCCGGGAATGTCGAGTTCCCGAGGGACGCTCGCGCCGGTCGCGACGACGACCGCGTCATAACGCTCGTTGATTTCCTCCCAGGTAATATCCACACCTATCTCAACGCCTGCACGAAACCGCGTTCCTTCTGCCTGCATCTGAGCGAGCCGCTGATCAAGATGGTGTTTCTCCATCTTGAAGTCGGGAATGCCGTAGCGGAGCAGGCCACCGATTCGATCGTCGCGCTCGAAAACCGCCACCGTGTGGCCCACCCGGGTGAGCTGCTGCGCGGCGGCAAGACCCGCTGGCCCACTGCCCACTACGGCCACCGTTTTCCCGCTGAGGCGGTCGGGAGGAATAGGCTGCACCCAGCCGTTATCCCACGCGGTATCGATAATCGACACCTCGATGTTCTTGATCGTGACGGGGGGCTGGTTGATGCCCAAAACACACGAAGACTCGCACGGTGCGGGGCAGAGCCGGCCGGTGAATTCGGGGAAGTTGTTGGTCTCGTGGAGACGCTCGATTGCCCCTTTTCCGTCCCCGCGTCGGACCAGATCATTCCATTCGGGGATCAGGTTGCCCAGTGGGCAGCCTTGGTGACAGAACGGAACACCACAATCCATGCATCGACTCGCTTGGCGGGTCAGTGCAGACGGGTCGGCGGCTCCATAGACCTCTTTCCAGTCTCCGATTCGAACGTCGACGGGACGGCGGGAGGGGAGCTCCCGCTCGGTGTACTTCATAAACCCGCGGGGATCAGCCACCAGTTACCTCCAGAATCCGACTCCACACTTCCCCGCCATCGGGATCCAGCCCCTCCTGAGTTGCCTGGGCACGGGTGCGAAGTACTGCTTGAAAGTCCCGAGGGGTGACTTTGCTGATACTCGCCAGGGTCTCATCAACATTCTCTAGCAACCGCCTAGCGAGCGGCGAGCCCGTCAGCGAGGCGTGCTGGCGCAGTAGGTCAAGAACTATCTCCGCATCAGCACTGCCCAGCGGGCCAACTTCTAGCTCTCCCGCGACCATGGCTTCCCGGTTAAGGCGCTCTGTCCTGAGGTTCCTGATGTACGCCGAACCGCCCGACATCCCCGCTCCAATATTCCGACCGGCGTCACCCAAAATCAGGGCTAGTCCCCCGGTCATGTATTCCAAGGCGTGGTCCCCAACGCCCTCGACAACAGCCGTAGCGCCGGAGTTCCGAACCAGGAACCGCTCACCCACGACCCCGGAGAGGAACATGGTTCCCGAGGTGGCACCGTAGCCGATCACGTTCCCAGCAATGACATTGTGCTCCGGGGGGAATACAGACTCCGGGTGAGGTCTCACCACAACGGAGCCTCCCGAAAGGCCCTTGCCGACGTAGTCGTTGGCATCCCCGGTGAGAGTCAGCGAGATCCCTCCGGGTAAGAAAGCTCCGAGGGATTGGCCGGCGGAGCCCTCGAGCTCCACCGTGATGGTGTCGGTGGGTAGTCCCTGCTCGCCGTGCCTCATCGTGACGTGGTGGCCCAAGAGAGTGCCTACAGCACGCTCTGTGTTTCGAACCGACCGCACCAGGTGAACCTTCTCACCACGATCAATCGCCGGTGCCGCCGCGACCAGCAAATCCTGGTCAAAGTGCTCAGCCAACTCATGGTCCTGACCTTCAGCCCGCTTCAGCGGGTACGCGGTGTCGAGGTGTCCTGTGGCAAGAATTGGGCCAAGATCCAGCCCATCCGCTTTCCAGTGATGAATCGCACGGTCCACGTCGAGCAGACCTGCTTGACCGATCGCTTCTTCGAGGGAGCGGAAACCGAGCGAAGCGAGGTACTCTCGCACCTCTTCCGCGAGGAACTGGAAAAAGGTTTTGACAAATTCCGGAGTTCCGCTGAAACGTTTCCGCAGTTCAGGATTCTGCGTTGCCACACCCACCGGACAGGTGTCGAGGTGGCATACGCGCATGAGAATGCAGCCACTGACAACCATCGGTGCTGTCGCGAAGCCATACTCCTCTGCACCCAACAGCGCAGCAATGATGACGTCCCTGCCAGTCTTCATCTGGCCATCGACTTGGAGGGTTGTCCGTCCGCGCAGGTTGTTCACTACGAGCGTTTGTTGAGCTTCTGCAAGCCCGATTTCCCACGGCGTGCCCGCGTGCTTGAGCGAGTTGAGAGGGCTTGCCCCCGTCCCGCCATCGTGGCCAGAGATCAGGACAACATCAGCTTTGGCTTTGGCGACACCGGTGGCTACGGCGCCAATGCCCGACTGGCTCACGAGCTTCACGTGCACGCGGGCCTGAGGGTTCGAACGCTTCAGATCGAAGATCAACTGCTTAAGGTCCTCGATCGAGTAGATGTCGTGGTGAGGCGGAGGTGAGATTAGTCCCACGCCGGGCGTGCCGTGACGGAGCGACGCAATCCACGGATAGACCTTGTTGGCGGGCAACTGGCCACCTTCGCCCGGCTTAGCGCCCTGGGCCATCTTGATCTGGAGATCTTCGGCCATGCTGAGGTAGTAGCTGGTCACGCCAAAGCGGCCCGAAGCAATCTGTTTGATCTTGCTCCGACGATTCGGGTCAAGAAGACGCTCTGGCGACTCTCCACCTTCTCCCGTGTTTGAGCGACCGCCGAGTTCGTTCATCGCGACCGCGAGGGTCTCGTGCATTTCTGGCGAGATTGCGCCCATACTCATCGCTCCCGTGGTGAAACGCGCGATGATGCTGGAGGCCGGTTCGACTTCCTCGAGTGGGACAGCAGGCCGCTCCCCCGTTTTCAGGCGGAAAAGACCACGGAGTGTCATGAGACGCTCGGCTTGATCGTCCACGCTCTTGGTGTACTGGCGGAATACGTCGAAGCTCTGCGACCTCGTGGCGTGCTGAAGCGTGAAGACCGTCTCCGGACTGAACAGGTGGGGCGGGCCTTCACGGCGCCATTGGTATTCCCCGCCCACCGGCAATACTTCGTGCGGGTTGGCTCCGGCAGCGATCGGATACGCCAGCCGGTGGCGTGCCTCATTCTCCTGAGCGAGCACCTCGAGACCTACACCGCCGATCACCGAAGTGGTGCCGGTGAAGTAAGCATCGATCAAATCCTGGCTCAACCCGATGGCTTCGAATGCTTGCGCACCGGCATACGAGGCAACCGTTGAGATCCCCATCTTGCTCATGATCTTCAGGACACCTTTGCCCAGCGCCTTGATCACGTTGCGGACCGCCACCTCGGGCTCCACCCCCGTGATTACCCCGGTACGGGCGAGGAGCTCGACGGTTTCCATCGCCAGGTACGGGTTGATCGCCGAGGCGCCAAAACCGATCAGGAGCGCCACATGGTGCACTTCGCGAACATCGCCGGATTCCACAACGAGACCGACCTGCATGCGTTTGTTGCCGCGAATCAGGTGGTGGTGCACGGCGGAAAGCATCAAAAGCGAGGGAATGGGCGCTAGATCTTGGTGCGAGTCGCGGTCACTCAGCACAAGAAACAGCGCACCGGCGTTGATAGCGTCGTCGGCCTCGCGACACATCGCCTCGAGCCGGGCGTGCAACCCATCGGCGCCCTCTTCAACACGGTAAAGCCCGCTTAGTGTGTGGGTAGCTGGTCTACCATCCGCCAGTTTGAGGTGGTCAATTTTGGCCAACTCGTCATTATCAATGACAGGGAAATCAAGCGAAACTTGAGTCGCGTGCTCTGGGGTAGCGTCGAGGAGATTGCGCTCCGGTCCAAGCCCACTCGCCATGGACGTCACAATTTCTTCGCGGATCGAATCCAACGGAGGGTTGGTGACCTGAGCGAATTGTTGCGTGAAGTAATCAAAAAGCAAGCGTGGGCGATCGGAGATTGCGGCAATTGGCGTGTCTGAGCCCATCGCGCCGAGGGGCTCGGCGGCATTCTGACCCATTGGACCCAGCAGCACCCGCACCTCTTCTTCGGTGTAGCCGAAGGTCCTCTGGCGGCGGTGAATCGAGCTAGGGGTGTGGATGATGTGCTCGCGCTCGGGGAGCTGGGCAAATTCGATTCGGTGATCCTTGACCCATTCACCCCAGGGCTTTTCGTGAGCGAGCTGTTGTTTGAGTTCCTGGTCTTCGATTAGTCGACCCTCTACGGTGTCGGCCAACAACATGGACCCTGGACGCAAACGACCCTTACGCACCACTGTCGACGGGTCGACATCGAGTACACCAATTTCGCTAGCGAGGATGATCAGGCCATCGGACGTAATCACATAACGACCTGGGCGTAACCCGTTTCTGTCCAGGGTGGCCCCCACCAGAGAACCGTCGGTGAACACGAGTGCCGCGGGGCCGTCCCACGGCTCCATCATCATCGAGTGATACTCGTAGAAGTCACGGACAGCAGGGTCCATGTCGGCGTGGTTCTCCCACGCCTCGGGAACCATCATCATGATGGCGTGGGGCAGTGATCGGCCCGACAGCGTCAAGAGCTCCACAACCTCATCGAACGATGCGGAGTCGGAGCCTCCCTCGGACACGATCGGCATCAGCGGCTGCAGGTCACCCAGCAGGGGGGATGTCAACTGGTCCTGGCGTGCACGCATCCAATTACGGTTTGCGCGAATGGTGTTGATCTCACCGTTGTGGGCAATCATCCGGAAGGGCTGCGCGAGCGGCCAGGAGGGAAAAGTGTTGGTGGAGAACCGCGAGTGCACGAGCGCGAGAGTCGACTGGAAGTCCGGTGAGCTGAGGTCGAGGTAAAACGGCTCGAGCTGCAGCGTGGTGACCATACCCTTGTACACGATCGTGCGTGAGGAAAGCGAGGGCAGGTAGGATCCAAGCTCACGTTCAGCACGCTTGCGCAGTCGGAAAGTAAGACGGTCGAGTTCAATGCCGGCTTTTTCACCTGCGGACGATGCCACAAATACCTGCTCGATCACCGGCATGGCAGCGCGAGCCAGGTCTCCCAGGATTTCCGCATTCACCGGGACATCGCGCCACCCGAGGACAGAGAGGCCCTCCTGCGCAGCGATGGCCTCTATGCCGGCTTTTTCACTCTCGCGCTGGGAGCTATCGGTCGGGAGGAAAACACTTCCTGCCGCAAAGCGGCCCTTGGCGGGGAGGTCAAACTCTACGACGCTGCGAAAGAACCGGTCGGGAATCTGGGTAACAATGCCTGCCCCATCGCCGGTGCCCTCGTCGGATCCCACCGCACCGCGGTGTTCCAGGTTGCGCAGCGCTTCCAGGGCCTTTTGCACGATGTCGTGTCCTGGGGTACCGCGGAGTGTTGCGACCATCGCCAACCCACAGGCATCACGGTCGTGCTCCGGCTGGTAAAGACCAGCGGCGTCGGGAGCAGAGCTCCAACGTTGAAAAGGCGTGCGAGAAGACATGTCACCATCCTGAAGAATTGAGAGGGTGGGACGACATTGGCCCGGGGAATTTAGGGGCGAGAACTCTGTCGGTTTGTGGCCGGTTTCTCTTCCTTTGTGACGCTGTCTGACGGGTCGTCCAGGACAGCGTAAAAATCGTCCTCGGAGTCTAGCGCAGGCTCCTGGACCCATTCTCGGCCAGGCCGGTAAGGGCTCGGTTCGCTGCCCGTGTGTCGACGACCCTGGAGGACAAAGATTGCCAATCCCAGGGCAATGGCAGCGAGCGCGCCCCAAATGTTGACCCTGACTCCAAGGATGAGTTCGGCTGGGTCAAGGCGCAAGGTTTCTAGGAAAGCACGGCCAATCCCGTACCACACGAGGTAAAGACCGAGTTGTCGACCCCATTGAAGCGACAGTTTTCGGCCGACCCACACGAGGGCGGCAGCGCCGAGGAGGTTCCACAGCATTTCGTAGGCGAACGTCGGATGGAAGAGTGTGTCGGCCGGCAGCCCGACGGGGATGGCTGCGTTGGGCCGGTCGATAATGAGGCCCCACGGTAAGTCCGTTGGCGCCCCGAAGAGCTCCTGGTTGAAATAGTTGCCCAGTCGTCCCATCGCCTGCGCTACCAGGAGTCCGGGAGCAAGCGCGTCGGCGTAGGCGGTGAATCGAATACCTGTTTGACGCGCACCAATATAGGCGCCAACTGCTCCCAGCGTGATGGCGCCGAAGATGGCGAGTCCGCCCTCCCATACGTAGAAGACGCGCAGTAGATCAGCGCCCTCGAAAAAGTAGTCCGCCGGGTGAGTAATCACGTGATAAAGCCGGCCACCGAGAATGCCAAACGGCACCGCCCACAGCGCGATATCAAGAACTACCCAGGGCTCGGCGCCGCGGGCGACCAACCGCCGATTACTGATCCACAGCGCGAGTCCGATCCCAATCAGGATGAACAGCGCATAGGCGTTGATTTGCAGGTTGAGCCCGAACCAGTCCAGTCCGAGGTCTCGAAGCCATTGGCCGAGGTTGAAGGAACGCCATTGAGCTCCAGGGCTGGGGACACCGGTGAATTCCATGAAAACCTTCCGTCTTTTCTAGGCTACTAGGAACGCCGAGTGCCTGTGGAGAGCTCGGAAGCCAGTGTTCCAACAGCGTCCACTCCCCCATCGGTTAAAGCACGAACGAACGCAGATCCGACGATGGCGCCATCGGCAAACGACACCACGTCAGCCACGTGTTCGGGTGTTGAGATTCCCAATCCCACGCAGGTCGCCGTGGCGCCTTGCTCGTACACCCGGGCGACCAACGTTTGCGCAGCCGAGTCCAGGTCATCCCGGGTCCCGGTGATTCCCATTGTCGAGACCGCGTACACAAAGCCCCGAGACAGGAGCGCGGAGTTCGCCAGACGCTCGTCAGACGAGGAGGGCGCCGCTAGAAAAACCCGCTCAAGCCCTAAGTCCTCCGAAACCTGCAGCCATTCGGTCGCCTCGTCGGGGATCAAGTCAGGGGTGATCAACCCCTGACCGCCAGCATCTTTGAGATTCTCAGCAAACTTATGAAGCCCGTACTGCACAACGGGGTTCCAGTACGTCATGACCAAAACGGGTTTTCCGGTAGCTTCAGTAATCCGCTTGACGGCTGGAAACACTTGATGCAACCTGAAACCAGCCTCCAGGGCCGTCTGTGTCGCTTGCGCGATCACCGCGCCATCCATAATGGGATCACTGTAAGGAACACCAAGCTCAAGGACGTCGGCGCCGGCGTCCAGTGCGGCAATACTGGCCTCGACACTGGTTTCCCAGTCCGGGTAGCCCAACGGCAGGTAGGCGATGAGAGTGCCATGGCCCTCGGCTTTGCGCGCGTGAATAGTCTCCGCGACGGTCGACGTCACAGACCGCTGCCTGGCTCGAAAAGACCGAAGTAGCGGCCAGCCGTTTCCATATCTTTATCGCCGCGGCCACTCAAGGACACCAAAATATTTGCACCCGCTCCAAGCTCCTGCCCCAGGAGTTGGGTACCTGCTAAGGCGTGGGCAGTCTCGATGGCGGGGATAATCCCCTCAGTTTGAGACAACAACCGCAGCGACTGCATGGCCTGGTCGTCGGTCACGGGGACATATTCGGCCCGACCAAGCCCTGCAAGCCACGCGTGCTCGGGCCCAACACCCGGGTAGTCAAGCCCTGCGGAGATCGAATGGGACTCAATGGTTTGGCCGTCTTCGTCCTGCAACACGAGCGACCGAGCTCCGTGGAGCATGCCGGGCTTACCGCGACTAATCGTCGAAGCGTGGTGGGGAGTGTCCGCACCGTCCCCGCCCGCTTCATAACCGAGGAGACGCACATCAGAGTCATCCAAGAAAGCGTGGAATATCCCCATCGCGTTGGAGCCTCCCCCGACACACGCCGTGACGGCCGTCGGCAATTGGCCGGTCAGCTCCAGCATTTGCTCTCTGGCTTCGTAGCCGATCACCGAGTGGAAATCTCGAACCATCAGCGGGAACGGATGCGGCCCAGCGACTGTGCCCAAAAGGTAATGGGTGGTGTCAACGCTGGCCACCCAGTCACGCATCGCGTCGTTAATAGCGTCTTTGAGGGTGCGTGACCCCGTCTTAACAGCGACGACCTCAGCGCCCATCAGTCGCATCCGTGCAACGTTAAGCGCCTGTCTCTCGGTGTCGACTTCTCCCATGTAGACGACGCAGCTCATGCCCATCAGGGCTGCAGCCGTGGCTGTCGCCACGCCGTGTTGACCAGCGCCCGTCTCGGCGATGAGGCGATTCTTTCCGAGCCGCTTCGCCAACAATGCTTGTCCCAGAACATTGTTGATTTTGTGACTGCCGGTGTGGTTGAGGTCTTCGCGCTTGAGAAAGATCCGTGCCCCACCGCAGTGCTCTGCGAAGCGGGTGGCTTCTGTGATGATGGACGGCCGGCCGGTGTAGGTCTTGTGCAGCGCCGCGAGCTCCGCCTGAAACTCTGGGTCCGCCTTTGCTGCTCGGTAGGCGGCCTCGAGCTCATCCAGGGCATGAATCAGGGACTCGGGGACAAAACGACCGCCGAATTCGCCGTAGTAGGGACCCTCCACCAGAGACAGTTTCTCGCTCATGCCGCCACAAACTCCTTCACTCGTTCTCTTGGGTTCGCCCCGGTGACCAGTGCCTCGCCAATTAAGACCGCGTGGGCTCCCTGACTCCGGTACCGAGCCACGTCGGAGGCTTCAGCCACCGCGGACTCCGCAACACGGATGACGCCGTCAGGGAAACGGGGCACCATCTGCCCAAAAAGATCTGCGTTGAGCTCAAAAGTAGCGAGATCTCGCGCATTCACCCCCACGATGTCGGCCCCTACGGCAATTGCCCGGTCGACCTCTTCTGCAGTGTGCGCCTCAACGAGCGCCTGCATCCCCCACGCCCTCGCCACCTCCAACAGCCGCTCCGCGCGCTCGTCGGTAATCCCGGCCATGATCAGCAATACAACATCCGCGCCCGCTGCGCGGGCCTCGACAATTTGATATTCGGACTCGAGAAAATCCTTTCGCAGTACGGGGATGCCAACCGCCGCTGACACGGCGCGCAAATCAGCCAGTGAGCCGCCAAACTGGCGGCTCTCGGTCAAGACGCTAATCATGCTGGCGCCACCGGCTTCATACTCCCGTGCCAGCGCGACAGGGTCGTCAATGTCTGCAAGCTCACCTTTTGACGGACTCTTGCGCTTGATCTCACTGATGACATGAATGCGGTCGCGAGGACTCAGTGCCGTCAGCGCCGAACGCACAGGCCGCGCTCCGCGAGCCTGTTTCTCAAGCTCGTGAAGAGGAACCTCGTGTTCGCGCGAATTCGCGTCTTGGCGCGCTCCTTCGTAGAGTCCCTGGAGCACTCAGTGACCTTTGGGCTGATACTTCGGGCCGCTCGCGCCCCACCCCATAGCCGATAGCAGGAACCCCAGGCCCCAGCCCAGCAGGGTGGCGATAGCGCTCGCAATGACGAGCCACCACATCGCAAAATAAAACGCGACCGTACCCACTGACAGGGTGATGATCATCACGATGACGGCGGTCCAGGCTGCGGGAGAGTGCCCGTGACCCGGCTCGGTACTGGTGTTCATGTGGCTCCTTGACGTTGGGTTGCTTATTCTACCGAAGTGGTCGGGTCGCGACCCTCAGAAAGCGAATCCCACGCCCCCTGGGAGTCGCCCGGCGCAGGCGCCCCGGGTTGGGAAGAATACCGGTCACGCCGGGGAGAATTCCGAGCCACGAACTGACCGGACACCGCACCCGCGAAAACGAGGGCCGACCCCACCAGTGCGGCAATGGGTGCAATAGAGCGCTCGACGGACTCGATTTCACCGAGTGCTCCTGTGCCCGCGATCCCCGTCACAGCTTCCACTGCCCTCACAAGAGCGTCCGCGGGCGGCTGGGATACATCAGTAAGCAGCAGAAACCCGCCGAGCGCCACTACCGCCATCACCACGAGCGTCGCTCGACGGGCGGCACGGTGTAACAACAACGATGCGCCGTAGGCAGCCCCGGCGGCAAGTGAGAGGCTCCACGCTAGAGGCTGTGCTTCGGTGCCGGTCAGCCCTACCGTGGCACCCTGGAAAAGCTGTGCCGACCACCACGCCGCCGTGAACGAGGCGAACACGCCAACAATGCCGAGAATGCTGGCGAGGTGGTGCAGCGCTCTCACGCGTGACCCGATTCAAGAGCGTTAGCCAACCGGATTGCTCGGATAGGGGCCCCTGCCTTGTGGAGCGTTTCTGCATACTCTGTCTCCGGGTCAGACTCAGCAACGATTCCAGCGCCCGCGCGCACCACTGCCGTGCCGTCGCTCATCCACAGCGTGCGGATGGTGATGGCCAAGTCTGAGTCGCCGTTGTGACCGAAATACCCGACAACGCCGCCATAAACTCCGCGCCCCGTGGATTCGAGGTTGTCGATGATCTGCAGCGCACGCGGCTTTGGCGCCCCGCTGAGGGTGCCGGCGGGGAAGGTCGCACAAAATACGTCGACGCTGGAAGCGTCGTCTCGTAGCTCACCCCGAACCGTGGAAACCAGATGCATGATGTGGCTGAAACGCTCCACCTGCATGAACTCCGTGACCTCGACCGAACCGGGCTTGGATACCTTAGAAAGGTCGTTGCGCGAAAGGTCCACCAGCATGAGATGCTCCGACTTTTCTTTGGCGTCGTTCAGCAAAGACGCCGCCAGTTCCGCGTCCTCAGAGGCACTCGTGCCGCGGGGTCGAGAGCCGGCAATGGGGTGGGAAACCACGGTGCCGTGGCTAATCGTTACGAGAGCCTCGGGGGAAGAGCCAACGACCTGGTAGGCCCCTCCCTCTGCGTCCTCACATTCCAGAAGATACATATACGGGCTCGGGTTGACCTGTCGCAGAACCCGGTACACCTCAAGAGCGCTGGCCGTCACTTTCTCGGTGAACTGTTGCGACAAAACAACTTGAAACACGTCACCATCGACAATGTGCCGCTTTGCGGCCGCGACCATGTCGAGAAATTCGGCCTTATCGACGTCGGGGCGAGCCAGGACATCACCAATCTCTGCACGTCGGTGGAGAGTCGACGGCGTTGGTTCGGCAAGACGCTGGTGGAGCGAGTCCAGGCGGCCTACTGCTTCGTCATAGTCAGCCGACACAGCACCGTCGGAGCTGTGCACGAGTGCTACGAGAACCACTTCGGAGGTGTGATGGTCGATTGCCACAAAGTCTTTGACCATGGTGAGAAACAGGGTTGGGAGGGCGCTCTCTGCTCCCGCGGTGTGCGGGAGGGTTTCTAGGTAGCGCACCGCGTCCCACCCAATGTGCCCGACGAGCCCTCCCGAAAAGGGTGGCATCCCCGGAACGGGGTCACTCAACCACCGGGTGTTAAGCGCGCGCAACGCAGCAATGGGGTCGGTCGGGATGGGCCCGCCGAACGCTTCCTCACTTGACATCGAAAGACTCTGCCAACTGGCTGTTCCCGAGCGTTCGGTGAGAACACCGTGCGCCGAAACACCCAGAAACGAATACCGTGACCAGGCGCCGGCCTGATCGGCGGATTCCAGCAAAAACGACCCCAGCCGGTTCCCCAACTTCCGGTAAAGACCCATCGGTGTCTCGCTATCGACAAAAAGTCGCCGCACCACCGGGATCACCCGCCGGGTGGCCGCGTACGCAAGAAACTCGGCTTTCGTGGTGTCAGTCATGGCCAGCATCCGCGTCGAAGCAACTTCGGCTACCTGTATGACAGGCTGGCCCGCTTTGGTGGACCGCAAGAAGCACCGTGTCACCGTCGCAATCGAGGCGAGCAGACACGACGTGTTGAGTGTTGCCACTCGTGTCACCTTTTGTCCATAACTCAGCCCGCGAGCGGGAAAAGTATGTTGCGCGACCGGTCGTGAGAGTGAGGTGTAAGGCCTCCCTCGTCATCCACGCCAGCATCAGCACCTGCCCGGATTCGGCGTCCTGGGCGATGGCGGGAAGCAAACCTTCAGCAGAGAAGACAGCGCGTTCGAGGAGGTCAGATTGGGCCTCCACAGCCCAACTGGAAGATGTCATCGAACTGTTGCTCCTGCGTCGCGGAGGTGCTGCTTGACGTGTGAAATCTCCACTTTATCGTGGTGAAAAATGGAGGCTGCGAGGATGGCGTCTGCGCCCGCCCGGTAGGCGGCAACGCCGTCCTCTGCTTTACCCGCTCCACCCGAGGCCACCAAGGGCACGGAAATGTGCGGTCGGAATGCCTCCAACATCTCGACGTCAAACCCTTTTTTTGTGCCATCCGCATCAATCGAGTTCAGCAATAGCTCCCCGGCTCCCCGTTCACAGGCCTCAATCGCCCACGCGAGCCCGTCGCGACCGGCACTCTTGCGACCTCCATGAGTGGTCACCACGTATCCCGAGGGCATCCCGGCATCTCGCTTGGCGTCTACAGAAATCACACAAACCTGCGAGCCAAAGTGAGCGGCGATGTCGTCCACAAGGTCTGGATTCGCCATGGCTGCACTGTTTACGCTGATCTTGTCGGCTCCAGACTCGAGAAGGCGCGAGACGTCGGCAACTGAGCGGACCCCACCCCCGACGGTAAGGGGAATAAAAACGTTTTCTGCTGTGTGACGGACCAGATCGAACGTTGTCGCCCTGTCATCCACGGTCGCGCTGACGTCCAGAAAGGTAATTTCGTCGGCGCCCTGTGCCCCATAGAGCGCAGCGAGCTCCACCGGGTCCCCGGCATCCTGCAGATTCTCAAAATTCACGCCTTTGACCACGCGGCCCCGATCGACGTCAAGGCAGGGAATCACCCGAATGGCTAGCGACATTAGATCCGGGCAGCGTGAATGGCGGACACCAAAATCGCTTTGGCGCCCAGAGCATAGAGGTCATCCATGACCGCGTTGACGTCGTGACGCGACACCATCGCACGCACGGCAACCCACTCGGGGTCCCTCAACGGGGAGACCGTTGGTGATTCAAGCCCCGGGGTTATGGAAGAGGCTTTTTCCAATAACGACACGGGTAAGTCATAGTCCATGAGAACAAACTGCTTCGCTACCCACACCCCGTGGAGACGCCGACGCAACGTTTCTATTCCCTCGCGGGAGGAACCACCGGCGATGAGCACCGCCTCTGACTCCAGAATCACCGGGCCAAAGACCTCAAGCCCTTGAGCCCGAAGGGTGGCGCCCGTCGACACGACGTCCGCCACGGCATCGGCCACACCGAGCTGAACCGCCGACTCGACCGCGCCATCCAGAGTGACGATATCGCTCGATATGCCCCACTCCGCGAGAAAAGATTCGACTAATACCGGGTACGAGGTAGCGATTCTTTTCCCCGCAAGACCCTCCAGAGTGTTGAGACTGGCAGGGGCTGCAAAACGGAACGTGGACGCACCAAACCCCAGCGCTTCAATCTCGCTGACAGATGCCAGGGAGTCCCGCAGGAGATCTCGTCCGGTAATTCCCACGTCGAGCGCACCCGAGCCGACGTATGTCGCAATGTCTTTGGGTCGCAGGTAAAAGAACTCAACGTTGTTTCGCGCGTCGGGAACCGTCAGAGCACGGGTGTCCCGTCGACCGACGTAACCTGCTTCCACAAGCATGGCCACGGCCGTTTCGGACAGCGTGCCCTTATTGGGCACGGCAACACGCAAGGGAGCGGTCATAGTGCTCTATACACATCCTCAAGATCAATATTGCGGGCCACCATCATCACCTGAAGGTGGTAGATAAGTTGCGCGATTTCGGCGGCAAGTTCGTCCTTGCCCTCATGTTCGGCGGCCATCCAGACTTCGGCTGCTTCTTCCACGACCTTTTTTCCGATGGCATGCACACCGGCGTCCAACAGCTCTACTGTGCGAGAGCTCTCAGGTCGCATGTCTCTCGTAGCGAGTAGCTGGGCGTGGAGTTCATCGAAAGTTTTCACTCCCCCAGGCTACCGTCTAGGGGTTTTGGGTGGCGATTAGATCAATCGCAAACACGAGGGTCTTACCCGAGAGGCGATGCCCGCCGCCGCTGGGTCCATAGGCCCACTCAGGGGGACACACGAGCTCGCGCCGGCCACCTACCCGCATCCCAGGGATGCCTTCCTGCCAGCCGCGGATGAGGCTGGTGAGGGGGAACTCAATGGTTTGGCCTCTGCTCCAGGAGGAGTCAAATTCTTCCCCGCTGTCGTAGTCGACCCCCAGGTAGTGGACCTCAACGACGGCGCCGGCGGCGCACTCCTCGCCGGTTCCCTCAACCACATCCACCCACTCCATCGCCAAAGGCGCCGGTTCCATGCGGGGTTCAAGTTCTGGCTTGTCGGTCATGCATCTCCCTTTGTTGCCGCGTCACGTAGAGCGCGAATGTTGTCTCCAGGTATCCCATGCCCATACACGCTGGAACCGGCCACGAAGGTATCCGCACCGTGAGAAAGCGCAATAGGCAGGGTCTCTACCGTAATACCCCCATCGACCTGCACCAGAGGCGACAGGCCCTGTTCCCCGAGATAGCGGTGGAGCGCTGAAAGCTTGGGCATCACTTCGGTCATAAAGCTCTGCCCGCCGGCCCCAGGCTCCACCGTCATGATCAACACGAGGTCGGCCGAGTGGGTAAGCGCTAGGTAAGGCTCTAAAGGGGTGCCCGGCTTGATAGCCACTCCGGCCCGAGCGCCGAAACCATGGATGGCGTCGATCACCGCTTGCGGGTTGGTGGCAGCCTCCACGTGGAACGTGACAGAGTCAGCGCCAAGCTGCGCGTACTGTGCCGCGTGCTCGTCGGCATCAGCAATCATGAGATGGACATCGAGTGGAATCGGGGATACTTCGGTGAGTCGCTGCACCATCTGGGGCCCAAACGTCAGCGTCGGGACGAAATGGTTGTCCATGACGTCGACATGGACGGCGTCCGCGTCAGCAACGTCTCGAACTGCTGCCTCCAGATTGGCAAAATCAGCGGCGAGAATGCTCGGGTGAATTCGAATGTGCACGAGTTCAGACTACCGAGCGCCGCTTGCGCAGTAGTTGGATGAACATGTCGTCGCAGCCATGGCGATAGGTCCACAGCTGCACGGCCGTGCCACTCGCGGCGCGGTCTATGGGGTGCTCCACAATCCGATCTAACACCTCGGGGGTGTGCATGGCCTCTGCGTCGTTCCGCGAGTCCACAACCGTCGACACGATGTCGTGTGTTTCGGCGAGAACCGGTGAGCACGTCACGTACGCCACGACACCACCCGGGACAACGAGATCCAGCGCGCGGTGGAGCAAACCCCGTTGGAGAGACACCAGCTCGGGGATTTCCTCCGGAGCTTTGCGCCAGCGTGACTCGGGCCTGCGTCTCAGAGCACCCATCCCTGAACACGGTGCATCCACCAACACCCGAGTCACGGGGTCCTCCGGTGGGGACAACGTGAGCGCGTCTCCGACAACGACCGTCACGGTCTCCGGCGTTAACGAGGTGATGGCTCGGACTGAATCTTTGACGAGCCTCGCGCGGTGTGGGGCCCGTTCCCAGGCGATGACCCGAGCGCCGACGCGCAGGGCTTCGGCAGCGAGAACAGCTGTTTTCCCGCCGGGCCCTGCACACATGTCCAGTACGACATCACCCTTCGTGAGCGGATCGGCGTGGGCGAGGAGCAAAGCGGCGAGCTGAGACCCCTCATCCTGCACCCGAATTTTTCCGGAGGAAACACCGCGAACATCCGCGGGGTTGCCGGAGCTGAGGACCTCGCCCAATGGGGAGTACAGGGTGTGCCCCTTCTCTGGGCGGGAGAGCCCAGGGAGGTGCGCCAGCGTCACCTGCGGGGCTTGATTGTGACCCTCCAACGCCTTGACGAGATCTGCTTGGTCACCCGTGTGGGCGAGGGACTCTTCGAGGAGGCGTGCAATCCAGGCAGGGTGGGAGGCCACCACGTCGGCTGATGCGCCAATTACCTCTGTCCATTTATCGACGCCTCCCCGGGTCACGTTCCGGAGAACCGCGTTGACCAAGCCGCTAGCGCGGGCGAGGCCCCGACTCTTCGCCAGCTCCACGCTCTCGGCCACAGCCGCATGGTCGGGGATCCGCAGGAACAACAACTGGTAGACGGCCATTCGCAGCAGTACCAGCACGCCAGTGTCCAGACCGGCCACGGAGCGCCCGGAAGCTGACGCAACCACGACATCAAGCTCGCCCGCGCGCCGCGAGGTTCCGTAGACAAGCTCCGTTGCCAATGCGCGATCGCGATCCGAGAGCCCACTTGAGGCCAGTGCTTTAGGCAACACAAGGTTCGTATAGGCGTCGTCGAGCGCCACCTGCAGGAGGACGTCGAAAGCAAGGGAGCGGGCGGAGGTTTTAGCCACGCAGGCGCACTCCCCCCGGCAGGCCTCGGTACCAATCGGCGGCGGGCATGGGCCGCTTACCCGAGGGGTGAACCGTGATGAGCTCCAGCACGCCTCTCCCCGTCCCCACCAGAACGCCGGCTCCCCCTGGGTGAAGCTCCCCAGGCTCCAAGTGGAGTGGCTCAGAGGAAACACCACAGGCCGTCACCAGCACCCGCTGGCCGGTGTCCGAGCGTGTTGTGTAGGCCCCAGGCTCGGGGGTTGCGGCACGAACGCGTCGGGAGAGCTCCCGTGCCGGTTGCGCCCACTCCAGCCGCCCAAAGTCAGCACCCGGCTTGCCCGCGTACGTCACCTCTCCCGACTGGGGTGACAGCACCACCGATTCATCCTCGATCCTCTCCAGCGTTTCGAGCAGTGGTTCGATGGCCAGCTGCGACAGCGCATCAAGAACCTCCCCGGCGGTCTCTACCCCCTCGAGTGACAACTCAGTGCTCGTTGCAATATCACCGGTGTCCAGACCCTCTTCAATGCGGAAAATGGTCACGCCGGTCACCTCATCACCGGCGAGTAGGGCCTGCTGGACAGGCGCAGCGCCCCGCCATCGTGGGAGCAGCGAAAAGTGAACGTTCCACCAGCCGTGCGGTACCGCGGAAATAGTGTCGTCAGACAGCAGCTGTCCGTACGCCACCACGACGGCAACATCCGGCCTCCAACTCTCCACCGCAGCAAGAATCTCCGCACCGTTCGCCGGTGTCGCGACCGGGAGGCCCCACTCTGTCGCCTGGGCGTGCACTGAGGTGGGCGTCAACACCCGTTTTCTGCCTGTCGCTTTCGGCGGACGAGTAAGCACTCCCACAAGATCGTGACGAGATTCGCGAACGGCTTTGAGGGCCGGGAGAGCAACGCTGGGACTCCCGGCGAACATCACTCTCATTTGCCTCAGCCTACTCGGGCCGCATCAGACTCTCGCAGGAGGGCATCAAGGCGATCCGGGTTGTCCACCACGATCCGGAGCCGAGCAGGCTGGCTACGACTCCTGGACACCGCAAGTTTCTGACGAATCGCTCGGAGCTCACGCGTGACACGTGCACCCTCCGCGTAGGAGAAGCGGGCAATCACCCGGATGCCACCGTCGATCAACACCGGCCCCAGAACATCGATGAGTCCCCCCGCCGCCTCCAGAGCATGTTGAGCGGACGTCACCACGGAAGCCGGACCCGAGAGGCTGGCAATCCGTGTGCTCGGCGGCATTCTCAGGGCATGGCGCTGAGTAACTTCGTGCCGGAGTAATGGCTCATAACGGCCCGAAGAGACCGCTAGCGCCGGTTGTCCCGACACATCGGTCAGGAAGCCTGTTCCGTCGTCGGCGAGCAACGCAATCGCCGATTCCCAGGCCTGGAGAGAGTCCTCGAGCGCTCCAATCGATTCCCGAGAAAGCATGGCAGCCCCATCCAAAAGCAAGACCGCGCGGTAACCCTGATCCGCGAGGGGTTCGGCACCGCGCGTTGCGATGACGAGCGCTGGAGTGTTGGGCACCCGCGCAACTCGATGCTGCCCATCGGCACGCACTAGAGGCACGCCCGGAAATGACTTCCCAATGTCAGAAAGAGTGCGTTCGATTCCGTGCCCGCGGGGAAGAAACCGATCATGCCCGCACTGGGCACACCGCCAGGTGGTGTCGGTTACGCCACACCACAAACAGCTGGGTTTACTGGAGCCGTTTGGCACTCGTAGTGGACCGCTACACGTGCGGCAAAAACTCTTTTCCCGGCACTCGGCGCACGAGACACCCGGTGCGAAACCGGCGCGGAAAACTTGCACCAGAACAGGGCCGGTGTCGAGAGCCTCCTTTGCCGCGCGGAAGGCCTGTGAGGGCAATCGAGCTGGCGCTTGTTCCACCCCTCCCCCCAGGGCAAGCTCGGTGGGGATGACGTGGGCGCGATGACTTGTGGTGGGCGAAATGGCCTCCACATAACCTTGCTCGACCCACCGCGTCACGCTCAGGCTCGGCACAAGACTGGCAAACACCACGGCGCAGCCTTCCAGGCTGCCGCGGAGGAGGGCAATGTCACGAGTATGAGGGTAGGGCGCAAGGGGTTCCGAGTGGGATTCGTCACTATCGTCGAGAACCACAACGCCGGATAGGTTGTGAACCGGCGCATAGACAGCGTGCCGTGTGCCCAGCACGACTCGTGGGCTGTTCTCGAAGCACTCCAAAAAGTTGCGGTACCGCTCGGCAGGCGGAAGTTCAGAATGCAAGGACACAACGACGCCGTCGGGCAGGGAGTCGCGTAGGGGCTGTTCGTAGAGCGCCATATGACGCCAGGTGGGGACAACAATGATCAGAGATTCGCCTGCGGCGTAGGCGGTCTGGGCCAACCGGGAGACAACAGCGCAGGATCGCGGCGTCCACTCACCCTGCGTGTTGGTTTCGCCACCGTGGGGAAGGTAGAGCGCTGTTCGGCCGGATTGCTGCAACATTGCGGCCCAACTGTCGGCGGGGAAGCCATCGACCGCCAAAAGCTCTCCTACGGCTGGCGGTGTTGTTGGTGCTGTAGCCCGCTGCTCCCGCCACTTTTTTTCGGTTCGGACATAACGAGGCGGGATAGCGAGTCGGACGACATCCGCGGTGCTGCCGGCTTGCCGCTCCGCTATGGCCTCTGCCAGGGCATACGTCTGTGGCGCAAGCAGACCCACGGGCGACACCACCTCGGCAATCTCGGCGAGAGTACCTGTGTGAGTGGTCGAGTCACTCAACCCAACGACGTATCCCTGGGCCGCAGTCTTTCTTTGGCGCAACGGAACCTTGACGAGGGCCCCCACGCTGAGCTCGAGTCCCTCAGGAATCACATAATCAAACGGACGATCGAGCTGGGGCAGCCTTGTATCGAGAATGACCTGCGCTATTCGCGTTTGTGGGCTCACAATCCACTAGCTTGGCGCAATTCCTCCACTCGGTTGAGTCGCTCCCACGGAAAGTCCACATCCGTTCGCCCAAAATGCCCATAGGCAGCTGTGGGAAGAAAGGGGGTGTTCAACAGATCGAGTTCCTCGATAATGGCACGCGGACGCAAGTCGAAAGTGGCAACCACCGCCTGCTCGATCGCGTCGACGCTGACCTTCTCTGTCCCAAACGTCTCAACGAACACGCTGACCGGGCGGGCGGAGCCGATCGCGTACGACACCTGCAACTCGATCTTGTCGGCAAGACCAGCCGCCACACTGTTCTTCGCGGCCCATCTCAGGGCGTAGGCCGCCGAACGGTCGACTTTGGTCGGGTCCTTACCGCTAAAAGCCCCTCCCCCATGCCGGGCCGCACCACCATAGGTGTCAACGATAATTTTGCGTCCCGTTAGCCCGGCATCGCCGTCAGGGCCGCCCGTCACGAAGTCACCCGAGGGGTTAATCAGGTATCGGGTAGCAGAGCTGTCGAGGTCAACGAGCGCTAGCACCGGCTCAATCACGTGCCGTGCCAGATCGCTCGCAATACGGTCGTGTTCAATACCGGGGTGATGCTGGGTGGAAATCACCACCGTGTTCACCTCTACCGGAACCCCATTTTCGAAACCAATGGTGACCTGTGTTTTCCCATCGGGTCGCAAGTAATCGACCAGACCCGTCTTCCGGGCAACGGAGAGCTGTTGAGCAAGCCGATGGGACAACCACAGGGGAACCGGCATGAAAGAGGGCGTCTCGTTAGTGGCGTAACCAAACATGATGCCTTGGTCGCCTGCGCCCAGCGTGTCGTAGGGGTCCGTGGACTCTCCCCCGCGCGATTCCAGTGCATGGTCTACCCCCGCAGCAATGTCGGGCGACTGTTGCCCCAGGGACAGGTGCCAATCAAAACCATCGGCATCTATGCCAAAGGACTGTTCGGTATAACCAATGTCGCGCACCAGATCACGCACCACTTTTTCGACATCCACCTCTGTGGTGGAGGTCACTTCGCCGGCGACGTGAATCATGTTCCCGGCGCTCAGGGACTCGATGGCGCAACGCGACCCTTTATCACCGGCCAAAAAAGCGTCCAGGAGAGCGTCGCTGATTTGGTCGCACATCTTGTCCGGGTGACCCTCGGTCACTGATTCGGAACTAAAAAACTTCATGGGCCCTACCTATCGGTCGAGCAGAGCATCCAGTATCTGCCCTGCCACGGAATGTTTACTTCCGGTGACCGATCGTGACTGCGGGCTCGCGTGGTGAATCATTGTCACAATCGTTTCAACGTCCCCAAAGCCTAGCTGGTCGCTTACCTGGTTTACACACATGACGTCGGCGTTCTTGGCGCTCAATTTTTCGCGGGCAAGGGTGTCTCGGTGGTCACTATCCACTGCCGTCTCCGCGGAAAAGCCCACCAACAACTGCCCAGCTGGCTTGGTAGCACCCAGTTCCGCGAGGATATCGGGGGCTCGATGGAGCAGCGGAGAAAAGGTTTCGCCAAGTTCCGTCTTTTTGAGCTTCTCCCGAGACGGCTCAGCGGCCACCCAATCAGCCACGGCCGCAGCCATGATGACAACATCAGCGCTGGTCGCGGCCTCCTGCATGGCCTCCCGCATCGCAACCGCCGTCGGCGCGTCAACAACGGTCACACCTGTCGGCGGGGGTACCTCAAGGTTCGCAGCGACGAGAGTTACCTCTGCCCCGCGTGCGCGAGCTGCGCGCGCTAACTGCACCCCCATTTCGCCGCTCGAGCGGTTTCCTATAAAGCGAACCGGATCTAGAGGCTCACGGGTTCCCCCGGCCGATACGACAACCCGCTTACCTACCAGGGTTTGCGGCACCAGCAGCGACTGAACAACTTCGGCGATGGCGTGAGGCTCCGACATGCGCCCTGCACCGACATCCCCTCCCGTCAGTTCGCCCGACTCAGGACCCACAACGGTGGCACCTCGAGCAACCAATGTGGCCATGTTGGCCCTCACGCTCGGGTGGTCCCACATTTCTGTGTGCATCGCGGGGGCGAGGACCAAAGGGGCAGAGCTTGCCAGCACGGTCGTGCCCAAAAGATTGCCGGCCAAGCCTGCAGCCAACGACGCGATGGTGTGAGCAGTGGCGGGCGCAATCACGATGGCATCAGCGCTTTGCCCCAAGGCCACATGCCGGACGGTGGCAACGTCGTCGAAGAGGTCATCGGTAACGTCGTTCCGCGACACCGCCTCCCAGGTGGGGCGCCCAACAAACCTCAGAGCCGACTCCGTCGGAACGACCGTCACGTCCGCCCCAGAGCGGACGAGCTCCCTCACTAGGGAAACAGACTTATAGGCGGCAATTCCCCCCGCTACACCGACAACGATGCGGGGTGAAGCAGCCGCCTCGGGCACTCGGGTTCCTAGGACGCGTTGTGGTGGAGAACGAGCTTGCCCTCGTTCACCTCGCGCAAAGCAATACTGAGAGACTTTTCCTCCACCGTGGAAGGCACAAGCGGACCAACGTGCTCGTAGATGCTGCCATCACCTAGGTCGGAGTAATAGTCATTGATCTGACGGGCACGCTTGGACGCAAAAATGACCAACTGGTACTTCGAGTCAACTTTCGTTAGCAGCTCATCAATGGGTGGCTTGATGATTCCATCGCGGTTGAACGACATCACTACTCCTTGAAATTTTTCGCCTCACGCGAGGCGTGGGCCAAGTCTACGATGCTTTGCCCTGCTTCCGCCACGTCATGGTTCGTCACCAGAGCATCCCAGCGCTCGGCCGTCTTAAGTTCACGCCGAGCAGTGCGCAAGCGCACCTTTTGCTCGCTGGTGTCCTCGGTTCCGCGGTCGGCCAGTCGGCGTTCCAGTTCCTCAAAGCTCGGCGGGCCAACAAAGACGACCAGTGCGTCAGGAATCTTCCGTTTCGCTCCCCTGGCGCCCTGGATATCAATCTCGAGGACTACGTTCATTCCCTGATCAAGGAGGTCCTCCACCGGTGCTTGGGGGGTGCCGTAGCGATGGGTTCCATGCACCCATGCCCACTCAAGCAACTCTTCGCCTTTTACTAGCTCGTCAAACCGTGACGCGGATACGAAAAAGTAGTGCTCGCCTTCGCGCTCCCCAATTCTCGGAGCACGCGTGGTTGCGGAAATACTGAGAGCGAAATCCTCGTGGTTTGCGAGAATCCACTTCGCGATAGTTCCCTTACCCACGCCACTGGGGCCGACGATGATCACGAGCGCTCCGCGGAGATGGGCATAAAAGCGACGGAAAAGTCGGACTACTTCTCTGCGGAGTGCTGCGCGCTGCAACACCCGCAGACCGCCGAGGGTCGCGGTGGGCAACACCCCAGCCCGGTGGAGTGCATCGCGAACTTTAGTCGCTCCTACCCCGGGGATGGAGGAGAGGAAGCCCTGCACACGCAGGCCCGTCAGAACCGGGTCGTTGCTTGTCTCGGCGGAGTCGTAGAGCTCGAGGATATTCACCCTGCCAGAGGCGATTTGAGCCTTCACCGCCGCGCGTGCGCGGCGTCGCTCAATGGCGCGGGCAGACAGGCTGGCGGCATCAAATTCCACGTTCACAACCTAAGCTCCGACTGAGCGTGGCGAATTCGGTCCGCAAAGCCCTCGGCTCTGCCGCTCACCAGCGACCGCGCGGCGACCGGCAGAAGCCTTTCCGTATTCGGAAAGAGCGATGACGCATCTGAGAGATCTACTCCTTGGGCGCCAAAACCTGGCGCCAACACGGTCATGCCGGGGGCTTTTGCAAGGTCAAGGCCCAGGGCGCTCTGGTCGACCGTGGCGCCGACCACGACACCGTGGGTAGCGCGAGTATCGGGGTGAAGGGAATGGAAGGCGTCAAGCTCGGCGAATACCTGGCGGGCGACGGTGTCACCGCGGGGCCCCCGTGAGCTCTGAAGGTAGGACGCCTCGGGGTTGCTCGTGGCCGCAAGCACGAATACCCCCTTCTGATGCTCTGCGGCAAGCTCCAACGCCGGCACCAGCGCTCTCACCCCCAGATACGGGCTGACGGTAACGGCGTCGACCTCGAAATCAGCCCCCGGAGTGAGCCAGGCCTGTGCGTAGGCGGCCATGGTGGTGCCGATATCTCCCCGTTTCGCATCACCAATGGAGAGCAATCCGCCATTGCGCAGGTCCGCGAGGAGTGCCGCCAAAGCGGTCATTCCAGCAATCCCGTGGCGCTCGAAGAGGGCAACTTGGGGTTTGACGATGCGCACCCCCGCGGACCGGAGTTCCGCCGCGACACGGCCCACAAACAGATGCAATCCTTCGGGCGTGTCGGGGTATCCCCAATCAGCGAGGACAGCGGGGTGAGGGTCAACCCCCACACACAACTCCACCGAGCGTGAGCCGGCGGCAAAAACGTCCTGAAAAGTCACTGACTACGGGCCTTTTCGTAGTCCTGCAAGCTGGTGACGCTCGGATTCTCGGGGGTGAATTCGAGCGAAGCCACCGCCGCGCCCAGCTGGGCAATGGTGGTGAACAGGGCCTTGTCCGCAGCCACCGTGGCCGTGCGAATTTCGTAACCGTCGGCTCGAGCGCTTCTGCCTCGCGGAGTGTTGATGACCATGTCGATCTCACCCGCATGGATAAGGTCAACGATGCTCGGGCCGTCGCTATCGGACCCGACCTCGGTGTGCTTGCGAATAACCCTCGCCGATATGCCGTAGCGCGCTAACGTTTCGGCGGTTCCCTCGGTCGCAATAAGGGTGAAACCCAGCTGCGACAAACGCAGGATGGGCAAAATGACGGATCTCTTGTCTCGATCGGCGACTGACACAAACACCGTTCCCGATCGCGGTACGCCGCCGTAAGCGGCCTCCTGGCTCTTCGCGAAGGCCTCTGGGAAGGAGGGCGCTATGCCCATTACCTCTCCGGTGGAGCGCATCTCTGGCCCCAAAATCGAATCGACAATGTCTCCAGCCGGTGTCCTGAACCGCTTGAAGGGCAAAACAGCTTCCTTAACCGACACCGGGGAGGAGGCTGGAACGTGACGCCCATCCTGCTCAGGAAGCACCCCCTGTGTGATGAGGTCCGCAATGCTCACCCCGGCCATGACGAGAGCAGCAGCCCGGGCCAGCTGAATTCCCAGCGCCTTTGACACGAAAGGAACCGTGCGGGAAGCGCGGGGATTGGCTTCCAGCACGTAAAGGACTCCGGCCGCGACGGCAAACTGAACGTTGATGAGGCCGCGAACCCCAATCCCCCGGGCGAGTTTCTCCACACCGTCGCAGACCGCCTGCACCACTTCTCGACCCAGTGTCACGGGCGGGAGCGTGCAGGAGGAATCACCCGAATGGATGCCGGCTTCTTCAATGTGCTCCATGACACCACCGATGTAGAGGGTTTCGCCGTCGAAAACCGCGTCCACATCAATCTCGACCGCGTCATCCAGGAAACGATCGACCAACAGTGGGGCGTCCGGCCCAACGATTGCGAACTCTTCAATCCGCGAAAAGTAGTCCTCGAGGGACGCCGGGTCATAAACGATTTCCATCCCGCGGCCACCGAGCACATAGCTGGGTCGAACCAACACGGGGAACCCGATGTCCTCGGCGATCTGAAGCGCCTCGCCAAAGTGTGTGGCCACCCCGTTTCGAGGTGCTACCAGTCCGGCCTCATCGAGGATGCGCGCAAAGGAGCCACGTTCTTCCGCGGTGTCGATGGCCTCCGGCGTCGTGCCAAGGATCGGCACCCCAGCCGCCTGCAACCCCTCCGCCAAGCCCAGCGCGGTTTGTCCGCCGAGCTGGACAAGCACCCCGAGCAGTTCGCCGGCGGCGCTTTCCTGGTGAACAATTTCCAGCACATCCTCCAGGGTCAACGGCTCAAAGTAGAGCCGGTCACTGGTGTCGTAGTCCGTAGAAACCGTCTCTGGGTTGCAGTTGACCATGATGGTTTCGTAGCCAGCCTCCCGGAGCGCGAAAGCAGCGTGAACACAGGAGTAATCGAATTCGATTCCCTGTCCGATTCTGTTGGGCCCCGAGCCCAGAATGACCACCTTCTGCCGGTTCGAGGGCACCACCTCGGACACCTGGTCATAGCTCGAATAGTGATACGGGGTTTCGGCCGGAAATTCCCCGCCACAGGTATCCACGGTTTTGAACACGGGGCGGATGCCCATGCCGTGGCGGAGCGCGCGCAGCTCCGGCTCAGTCATACCGCGCAAGGAAGCCATTTGAGCATCGGAGAGACCGTGTTGCTTCCCGTAGGTCATCACCGCCGGGGTGAGCTCCGGTTCAGCGGCAACCTCCGCAGCAACCTCATTGATCAATTGGATCTGATCAAGAAACCAGGGATCAATCCCGGTGGCCTCCTGCATTTGCTCCACTGTCGCGCCCTGCCTCAGTGCTTGCTGCACGGTGACGATGCGACCATCCGTGGGGCGGACAGACTGGGCGATCAGTTCTTCGGCACCGAGAGGCTGCTCACCCCAATGGAAAGAACTCCCCCGTTGCTCGAGAGAGCGCAAAGCCTTATTCAGTGCCTGGGTGAAGTTTCGCCCCAGGGCCATAGCCTCACCCACCGACTTCATCGTGGTGGTGAGCGTGCGATCCGCCAGCGGGAACTTCTCAAACGCAAAGCGTGGCACCTTGACGACGACATAATCGAGCGTCGGCTCGAACGAAGCCGGGGTAACCCGGGTGATGTCATTGGGAATCTCGTCAAGGCGATAGCCCAGTGCCAGTTTTGCGGCAATCTTGGCAATCGGGAACCCGGTCGCCTTGGACGCCAGGGCTGAGCTTCGGGAGACCCGAGGGTTCATTTCGATCACGATGATGCGGCCAGTTTTCGGGTCAACGGCAAACTGAATATTGCACCCGCCCGTGTCCACCCCCACCGCGCGAATAATCGCGATTCCGATATCGCGGAGCTTCTGATACTCCCTGTCGGTCAGAGTCAAGGCGGGGGCGACCGTGATGGAGTCACCGGTGTGCACACCCACGGGGTCAACATTTTCGATGGAGCAGACGACCACCGTGTTGTCGGCACCATCGCGCATCATCTCGAGTTCATACTCTTTCCACCCGAGGATGGATTCCTCCAACAGCACTTCGGTGGTGGGGCTGTTGTGAAGCCCATCGCTCACCATCCGAATCAATTCGGGCTCATCGTGAGCGAACCCGGAACCCAAACCGCCCATCGTGTACGAGGGCCGAATCACCAGCGGGTAGCCCAAATCCTGGGCGAACTTCTTCGCGTCTTCGACAGTGGTGGCGATGTGGCTGCGGGCGACATCAGCGCCGCACTCCAACACGAGGTCCTTGAAGATCTGACGATCTTCGCCGCGCTGAATGGCGTCGAAGTCGGCGCCGATCAGCTCGATGCCGTACTTCTCGAGGATCCCCTCGGAGTGCAGTGCCATTGCCGCATTAAGTGCGGTTTGTCCGCCGAGCGTCGGCAGGATCGCATCCGGCTTCTCCTTCGCGATGATGGCTTCGAGGACCTCGGTGGTAATCGGCTCGATGTACGTCTGGTCCGCAAAGCCGGGGTCCGTCATGATGGTGGCGGGGTTCGAGTTCACCAAGATCACGCGGACGCCCTCCTCCCGGAGCACGCGGCACGCCTGGGTACCGGAGTAGTCAAACTCGGCAGCCTGTCCAATGACAATTGGGCCGGATCCGATCACCAGCACACTCGAAATATCGGTGCGTTTGGGCATAACTACACGCCACCCTTCGTGGTGCTGAGATGTTCGACTACAAGGTTCCGGAAGTCATCAAACAGGTAGTTCGCATCCCGGGGTCCCGCGGCTGCTTCCGGGTGGTACTGGACAGAGAACGCGGGAATATCGAGTGCTCGCAGACCCTCGACCACGTTGTCGTTCAAACTGAAATGACTCACTTCAACGGAGCCAAAGCCCGCGGGCGAGTCGATTACGCCCTCGAGCGGCGCATCGACAGCGAATCCGTGGTTCTGTGCCGTGATCTCCACCCTCCCCCGTGCTTTATCGAGGACAGGCTGGTTTATGCCCCGGTGGCCATATTTGAGTTTGTAGGTGCCAAGGCCCAGCGCGCGGCCAAGGAGCTGGTTTCCAAAGCAGATTCCGAAGAACGGCAACCCGTACCGCAGCGCCTCCTGAAGGACTGCTACTTGGTTGTCAGAGGCAGCCGGATCGCCAGGCCCGTTCGAGTAGAAAAGGGCAATCGGTTCTGTCGCAAGAATCTGCTGAAAGGTAGAGGAGGCCGGAAGAATGTGCACCTGAAATCCCCGCGCCGCGAGTTCGCGCACCGTTGATTCTTTGATTCCTAGGTCGATGACCGCGAGCGTCCCCAACATCTCCGTCGTTGCCGGCACCACTCGAGCTTCAGAGACACTCACGCGATCGGCCAGGGACTGCCCGGTCATCACCGGGCCAGCGAGGACCTTCTCGAGCTGTGCTTCCGGGGACAAGGCGTAACCATCGCCGCTAAAGATTCCGCCCCGCATGACCCCGGCATCCCGTAACACCAAGGTGATGGCCCGCGTGTCAACGCCCGAAATCCCGACCACCTGATCGGAGAGGAGGTCCTGTTCGAGTGAGCGCTCGGATCGAAAGTTTGAGGGTCTCGGGGAGGGGTCCCGGACGACGAAGCCCTCCACCCAGATCTGGCGAGATTCGGCATCCTCGTCGTTCATCCCCGTATTGCCGATGTGAGGAGCCGTCATCACGACGATCTGTCCGGCATAACTGGGATCTGTCAGCGTCTCTTGGTAGCCGGTCATGCCCGTCGAGAACACGACCTCCCCCACCCGAATTCCTTCCGTCCCCCAGGCATACCCTGGGAACCGCGCCCCGTCTTCGAGCACTAAAACTGCTGGTGTTCTCACTGTGTGTCAGCCCCTGCCGCTTCGTTGATGGTGGACACGATTTGTTCGAGGTTGCTATCAACCATTCGAAAATAGCTTTCCACGCGATGAGGTCCCAGCGACCACTGGACCATCAGTAGCCCGTCCGGCTCCACACCTCGGTCAATAGTCCAGGTCGCTCGCCCCGCCACCACAGAGCCCGAATAGGGGACCAACAGGGGTTCTGCACCGCGAATGTCCAGTACGAGCCCGTTCGCGCTAAATCCGAGTGTCGCTTTTGCTCGGTAGCTCAGCGGACCGACCGCAACCCGTTGAAGAGGTAGGCCCGCCTCCGAGGTTCCGACGTAGAGACACTCCTGCGCATCGCGCACATCCGCGCCCGGCTCACACCAGGTGAAAAACTCGGCCCAGTCGCGATACGAGGCTTTTCGACGTTTCCAGCCCCATGCCGCTCCGGAAAGGGCCAGTACGGCGAGAGCCACCATCAGCAGTCCAGAAAGCTCCTGCGTCATATCGTCTCCGTCCTTTCAATGGGGAGAACCTCAGCGAGATCTCCGTTCACCACGGTTGCTACTCCCCGATAAAAAGTGTGCACGACCGCGCCTTGTAGCGCTCTGCCAACATAGGGATTGTTCCGGCTTAGGCTGCCCGAAGGCTCGGGTGTGGGCCTCGTGGGATCGACCAGCGTTAGATGCGCGGGTTGGCCGAATCCAAACGGCTCACCATAGCCCGCAACACCACCAATGGCCGCCGGCTTCGTGGACATCACCCGTGCGACATCCGCAAGCGTCAGAAGGCCCGGTTCGACCAGTGTTTCCATCACCACGGCGAGCGCCGTTTCCAACCCCACCATGCCAAAAGCGGCTTGGTCAAAGGAGCAATTCTTTGCTTCGGCGGGGTGCGGTGCGTGGTCGGTAGCGACAATATCGATGATGCCGGAGGCCACGCCCTCCCGGAGCGCCATCGTGTCCTCCCGGGTGCGTAACGGGGGGTTGACTTTGAAGAGCGGGTCTGCCGCGCTCACGAGGTCTTCGGTGAGAAGAAGATGGTGTGGCGTCACCTCGGCGGTGATCGCGATGCCCCGCGCTTTGGCCCAACGCACCACGTCGAGGGAACCTGCCGTGGACACATGGCAGACATGCAACCGTGCATCCAGCGCCTCCGCCAGCAGTGCATCGCGGGCGATAATGGACTCTTCGGCAACAGACGGCCACCCGGTGAGCCCCAGGCGATCAGAGAGGTCACCGGCATTCATCTGTGAACCGACGGTGAGTGCAGGGTCTTGGGCGTGTTGCGCGACCACGGCGCCAACCCGCCGAGTGGCGAGCAGAGCATCGCGCATGAGCGCGGAGTCATGAACACAGTGTCCATCGTCGGAGAACACCCGAGGCGCGGCGGTGGAGCCAGCCATTGCGACGATGTCCGCGAGTTCCTCGCCGCGCAGACCACGCGTCACCGCACCAACCGGGCGAACGTCGGCATACCCGGCCCGGCGACCCCACTCCCAGACCTGCTGGACAGCGTCGCGCGAATCGGTCGTTGGCTGGGTGTTCGCCATCGCGTGAATCGCGGTAAAACCTCCCAGGGCTGCCGCCCTTGAGCCGGTGAGCACTGTTTCCGCGTGCTCCATCCCGGGCTGACGGAGGTGCGTGTGCAGGTCGACAAGTCCGGGGAGGGCGACCAAACCGTCACCGTCAACCACGGCGTGATCGGAATCGAGTGCGTCGAGAGGCACGAAGACGCAGTCTTTGATTCCAAGATCAGCGCGGGTTTCGCCCAACAGGCTGACACCCTTCACGCGCTGGTCCCTCATGACCGGTCACCCCACACTTCATACAACACGGCCATCCGCACGGAAACTCCGTTGCGGACCTGATCCAGCACGACAGATCGGTCAGAGTCAGCCACTACCGACGCGATTTCCACCCCACGATTCATTGGCCCTGGATGCATCACGATGGTGTCTGCAGGAAGGTAATTCGCTCTCTCCTCTGTGAGGCAAAACGCGGCCACATAATCGTCCAGAGAAACCTGGTCGCCCGCTGTCCTGCGCTCGTGTTGGACACGCAGCATCATGACCGCGTCGGGCTCAGCATGAAGAGCGGCGTCGAAATCAGTTGTGGCCCTAACAGGCCACGAGCTCACATCCTCAGGCAAGAACTCAGCAGGCCCCGCGACGGTGACCTCGGCGCCCAATGCGGTCAGCAAAGCCGCATTGGAGCGGGCAACACGCGAATGGGCAATATCTCCCACAATGACGACTTTCAGCCCCGCCAGGTCACGACCTCGGGGTTCGTCCCAGAAGACGGATCGAAGCGTGGCGGCGTCCAGGAGAGCCTGCGTAGGGTGCTCGTTGGTGCCATCCCCCGCATTGATAATCGGCGTCGCTACCGCGCCAGAGCGGGCTAGTTCTTCAGCCGCGCCCACTGCGCTGTGGCGAACAACGATGATGTCCGCGCCCATGGCCTCAACGGTCTGCGCCGTATCGTGCAGACTCTCGCCTTTGGACACGCTTGATCCTGTGGCCTGGAACGTCATGACGTCAGCGGACAGTCGCTTAGCCGCCGCTTCAAAGGACAAACGTGTCCGAGTGGAATCTTCGAGAAACAGATTGACCATGGTGACGCCCCGCAAAGTGGGCAGCTTGGGTACCGAGCGAGCAGCAACTTCGGCAAACTCGAGGGCCGTATCCAGGAGGCCCACCGCTTGCCCTGAGCCCAGGTCCTTAGTGGAAAGAAGGTGTTTCATAATTCCAACACCACCTCATCCAGCCCGTCAATCTCTTCTAACTTCACAGAGACACGCTCGCCTAACGCTGACGGGAGATTCTTACCAACAAAATCAGCGCGGATCGGCAGCTCCCGGTGCCCGCGGTCCACCAAAACGGCCAGCCGGACAGCTTGTGGGCGTCCCAAAGCAGTGAGAGCGTCTAATGCGGAGCGCACCGTTCGGCCGGAGAAGAGCACATCGTCGACGAGGACCACGACCGCACCGTCGATGCCCCGATCCGGGACGACGGTAGGGGCAGGCGATCTATGGCCTGCGCCCGCCAGATCATCCCGATACATTGTGATGTCAAGGGAGCCCTGTGCGACAGCGCGTCCCGCGATGTCTTCGAGAATCCCCGCCAGACGCTGCGAGAGGACCGCACCCCGCGTGGGAATTCCCATGAGCACAAGGGTGGATGGGTCGGGAATGGTCTCGACAATTTCGTGGCCCATTCGCCGCAGCGTCCGCTCAATATCAGCGGCAGAGAACACGGGACGCACGGACATTCGATCCTCCTTCCGAGCCTCACAGGACTTCATTTAAAGCAGGTTGTCACCCCAGCATACTTCAACGCTGTGGCAGGGCCTCACCCGTCCCGGCGTTGTCGCTAATCGCCCGTAACACACCGTGCACAAACCCCCCGGATGCTTCGGTGGAGAGCTCCTGGACCAGCTCCACTGACTCCGAGATCGCCACCGCGGGCGGCACCTCGGTGTTGTGGAGAAGCTCCCACGCACCCAGTCGCAGCACGGCCCTATCGACCGCCGGCATCCGCTCCAGCGGCCACGACGTGCTGGCCGCACGAATAGCAGTGTCTATTTCCGGCAAATGGGCAAGAATTCCTTCGACGATTTGCTGGGCGTAGGGCCAACTGGAGGCGCGCAAGGGCTCTGCACTCGCCACAACCCTTGCTGATTGAAGAGCGTCAGCAAGGGATGTCTCCCGAACGTCCGCACCAAAGAGGATGTCGATCGCCCGCTTTCGAGCTTTGCGACGCGCGCTCACTCGTCACTCACGCGACCGAGGTACTCCCCTGATCTCGTGTCGACTTTGACTTTTGTTCCCTGCTCGACAAACAGTGGCACCTGAATCTCGAAGCCGGTTTCTAGAGTGGCCGGTTTGGTCCCACCGGTCGACCGGTCACCCTGAAGCCCCGGCTCAGAGTAGGTAATTTCCAGCACCACGGAGGCGGGAAGCTCGACATACAAAGCTTCGCCATCGTGCATGGCAATGGAAACTTGCTGGTTTGCGAGCATATAGTTCGAGGCGTCGCCCACCACCGCACCGGGCACCGTTACCTGGTCAAAATCACTCTGATCCATGAAGACGAAATCGGCGCCGTCTTCGTAGAGAAAGCTGTAGTCCCGGCGGTCCACCACGGCGAAGTCAATTTTCGTACCCGCGTTGAAGGTCTTATCAACCACCTTGCCCGAGCGAACGTTCTTCATCTTGGTGCGAACAAAAGCACCACCTTTGCCCGGTTTCACATGCTGGAACTCGACCACGGCCCACAGCTGACCGTCGAGATTCAGCACGCTGCCGTTTTTAATGTCGTTCGTTGTTGCCATGGGATGGCCCTCCTAGCAGGCTGATGATCTGGTCGAGTGCGAGCACGTACGAATCGGCGCCGAATCCGGCAATAACCCCGGTGGCCACCGCGGTTATGACGGACTGATGCCGGAACTCTTCCCGCGCGTGCGGGTTGGAAAGGTGAACCTCAATCAAGGTCAGCCCAGCGCCGGTGACGAGCGCACACGCGTCCCTGAGCGCATAGGAGTAGTGCGTAAAGGCTGCCGGGTTGAGGATGACATGGCTCTGGGTATCCACCGCGTTGTGAAGAAGCCCGATAAGGGTTGCTTCGTCATCGGTTTGCTCAAAAGAGATTTTTACAGCGCCACTCGCCCGAGCACGAAGGGCAGACTCAATGTCCGCAAGAGTGGCCGTGCCGTAGATCTCGGGCTCTCTCGACCCCAGCCTCTGCAGATTAGGGCCATGAGCCACGAGAACACGCTGCATAGCTCAACCTTAGCCGGTGTGAGCAGCGAGCTCTTGGTACGCGGCGAACAAGACGGACTCATCCGGTATCGCGAGCACCCGGGGCTTTCCGGGTGCATCCAAGACAACAAACCGCACCACCCCACCGCGGGCTTTCTTGTCTTTTTGCATCGAAGCGAGAAGCGTCCTCCACCGGTCAGCCGGGTAGCTCAGTGGTAAACCAAGATTCCCCAGAATGGCCCGGTGTCGCTCGAAGTCCGTTTCCCCAAGGTTGGCAACAATGCGCGAGAGCTCCGCTGCGAAAACCATCCCGATCGAGATGGCAGCGCCATGTCGCCACTGATAACGCTCAGCATGTTCAATCGCGTGGCCGAGGGTGTGCCCGTAGTTCAGGATTTCGCGACCACCCGCCTCGAGAAAGTCTTCCCCGACAACGTCGGCCTTAACCTGGATAGCTCGGGTCACCAGCTCTAAAAACACCGCCGAGGTTGTATCGAGTGAATCCTCGGGATGCTGCTCCAGCAGGTCCAGAATTTTCGTGTCCTTGATGAATCCACATTTCACGACCTCCGCGAGCCCGGTGCGCACGTCATTTTCCGAGATGCTCGCGAGAACATCGGGGTCGACAATCACGGCCGTCGGGGCGTAAAAGGACCCCACCAGATTCTTGCCTTCGGCGGTATTGATTCCGGTCTTCCCGCCGATGGCCGCATCCACCATCCCCAGAACGGTGGTGGGAATATGAATCACCGGTACCCCGCGCAGCCACGTGGCCGCGACAAAGCCGGCAACATCCGTGGTGGCGCCGCCACCCAGCGACACGATCACGTCGTTTCGCTGGAAGTCCGTCTGTCCAAGGATCCCCCAGCAAAAAGACGCCACCTCAACGCGCTTAGCGCCCTCAGCATCCGGCATCTCCGCGAGAAAAACCTCTCGTTGACCCAATTTTGCCCGGAGACTATCGGCGATGGCCGCGAGAGGTGGCGCGTGGGCAATCAGGACTTTCTTGGCGTCGCCCGGCAGTAGTGATTCCAGCATCTCGAGAGAACCGGCACCAACGACGACCGGATAGTCACCCTGCTGGGCATTGGTCACCGTGATGGTCGAGGCTTCGGGTGTCACGATTCTTCCTCCAACCATTCGAGAATCTCGGCCGCCACTCTATCGACTGGCCTGTGGCTTGCATCGAAAACTCGGTCGGCGACTTCGTTGTACCAGACACTTCTCTCGGCAAGAAGCTCCCTCCACGAATCCAGGCCATCCCGCAATAGTGGGCGCTTGTTGGAGTTCAGCCGGTGAGCCACCGCGTCCTCGGTAATGGTGATCATCGCTACGGGAACGTTGCGCAAATCTGCGCGCGTGTCGGGGTCAATGACCGCACCCCCGCCGAGTGACACCACTGCATCGCTCGCCAGAGCATCAATCACCGCAGCACGCTCATATTGCCGAAACACGCTCTCTCCGTGCGTCTCGAAGATCTCGGGGATCGGCCCGTGGTCGCGCACAACTACTTTGTCGGTATCGATCACGCTCTTGCCAACGAGCGGCGCCAAAGCCTTAGCAATACGCGTTTTTCCCGAAGCCGGAGGCCCGACGAGAACAACCACCGGGTGGGTCACGAAACAGCGGGTGACGCCGGGGCAATGGTGTCAGGAATGGACGCCACGAAACCGTCGCGGTTCCGACGAAGTTCCTCCAACGAGTCCCCGCCAAACTTTTCGGTCAGCGCTTCTGCGATAACCAACATGACCATGGCTTCGGCGACAACCCCCGCGGCAGGTACAGCGCAGACGTCGGACCGCTGGTGATGCGCGGCGGCTTCCTCACCGGACGCGGTGTCAATGGTCCTCAGGGCTCGAGGAACGGTAGCGATGGGTTTCATGCCGGCTCGCACGCGAAGAACCCCACCCGTGGACATTCCCCCCTCAATTCCACCGGCGCGTTCGCTCACCCGCTCGACACCATCGGGGCCGCGCACAATCTCATCGTGGGCGAGGGAACCGGGACGTCGTGTGGTCTCGAACCCATCTCCCACTTCAACCCCTTTGATGGCTTGAATACCCATCAACGCCGCGGCCAGGCGTGAGTCAAGGCGGCGGTCCCAGTGCACATAGGAACCCAGTCCTGGTGGAAGCCCCCGAACAACCACTTCAACTACTCCCCCGAGGGTGTCCCCGTTCTTGTGCGCCTGATCAACCTCCGCCACCATTGCGACCGACGTCTCCGCGTCAGCGCACCGTAGCGGGTCTTCGTCAAGGCGTTCAACATCGGCGGAGAACGGCAGAGCAGAGCCTTCAGGCACGCTCACCGAACCGACGGCGACAGTGTGGCTGACAACATCAATCCCTAAAGAAACCAAAAGCTTGCGAGCGACGGCGCCCAGAGCAACACGAGCAGCGGTTTCCCGAGCGCTCGCGCGCTCCAACACCGGCCGCGCATCGTCAAAACCGTATTTCTGCATCCCCGCCAGGTCCGCGTGACCAGGCCGAGGGCGGGTGAGCGCTCCGGCCCGACCTCCTTGCAACTCTTCCGCAGCAACCGGATGGGGGCTCATGACGGTCTCCCACTTTGGCCACTCGGTGTTCGCTACCCGAATGGCGACGGGACCCCCCTGCGTGATTCCGTGGCGAATCCCTGCCGAGAGTGAAACCTCATCCGCTTCGAACTTCATTCGCGCACCACGGCCATAGCCCAGTCGGCGGCGCGCCAGATCCGCTTGGATATCGCCGAGGAGCACGGAAACTCCTGCCGGGAAACCCTCCATCACAGCAATAAGTTCTGGACCATGGGACTCGCCCGCTGTTAACCATCGAAGCATTCCTTTATTCTCCCACGGCGGTGGCGGTGCCAGACCCAGGTTCGAGGGCCACAGCGTCTCGCATCGCGCGCAGCGCTTGTGCTTCGCGCGGAAGTTCTTGCTCATCGGACCCCTGGGCAAACAAGCGAATCTGCCGGATGGCCTGATGAATCAGCATGGACAGGCCGGAAATCACGCCTTGGCCCCGCGACAACCACTCGGCAGCCATTGGGGTAGGCCACGGCGAATACCCGACGTCGAAGAGGCGCGACGAATCGATTACTTGCTCCGTGGGCGCCAGGTCGCTCGATGCCCCGCCGGGCAGGGTGGATACGACCAGACGAGCGCGAGGGCTGATCTCCTCGAAACTGTTCAGCACCCGAGCGTTCAGTCCGAGCGACTGTGCAACCCGAGCTGTCTCGGTGGCCCGAGTGGGGTTTCGAACCACGAACTCGATGTTCCGCACACCCGCCAACTGCAATCCATAGCACACCGCCCGCGCCGTGGCCCCAGCACCGACGATCACGGCGTCAGCGGCCTCAATCTCTGCCTCCGACAGGGCGCCCACAACCCCCCACGGGTCGGTGTTGGCGCAACGCCATTGCCCACCAGCACGATAAAGCGTGTTGCCAACCCCCAGTGCATCAACGACATGATCGCGCTCTAGCGGCAGTGCCGCCAGGGACTCTTTCAGCGGCATCGTGGCCGAGAGCCCTGTTAGCTCTCGACTGTGATGCTCCCAGTGGCTCGCAAACGTTTCCGTGGTGACGTCCCGGCGGTCGTAGGACCAGTCCATTCCCAGCGCTGCGTAGGCAGCTCGATGCAAGGTCGGCGACAAAGAGTGCTCGATGGGCGATCCCCAGACCTCTGCGTGCCCACTAGCAGTAGGCACCGTTCTCCTCACTCTCGCGGCACCAGGACAACCACTGATCAACAGCGACGAGGTGTTGCGCATACGTGTTGGAAAACACGGTTTCCCCGGTGCGGAGGTCGATCGCTACGAAATAAAGCCAATCACCGACGGCAGGATTGACTGCCGCATCGATAGCGATATCTCCGGGTAACGAGATCGGTCCGGGAGGTAAGCCTGGGAAGACATAGGTGTTGTAGGGGTTTGATTCATCTGCTCGGTCCGCGTCACTGGTTCCCACCCCGTCATAAAGACCGGTCCAGTAAGTGACAGTCGCATCAGACTGAAGCGCCATCCCCACGTCAAGCCGGTTGTAGAAGACGCGCGCGGCTTTGTAAAAGTCTTCCTCCAGACGAGCTTCGCGCTGAATGAGACCCGCCATCGTCAGCACGCGATGCCAGTCTGGCTCGGCCACACCAGCCTGGGTCAACCGGTTCTTGGTTTCCTCAACCATGCGGGCCACAATTTCTTCGGCGGCCACCCCGGGTTCAAAACTGTAGGTGGCAGGAAAAAGGTATCCCTCGAGCGACCCGGCAGGATTCGAAACGCCATACAGAGCGGGCTCGCTCACCGCATCTGCCAGGTCCTCAAGCGGCACAGAAGCCTGCTCGGCGATGATCTCCAGCGCGCGCTGCATCGTGACCCCCTCGGGGATCACAAAACTGACCTGGACCCTATTGCCCGAATCCCGAAGGGCAGACAGAGCGCTCTCGGCAGACATACCCGTCAGCAGACGATACGTGCCCGGCTGGAAGGTAATTGTTGCGTCTTGAAGAAGGAGGTCATAGACGGCTTCAAAGGAGGCGGTCACGCCAACATCAGCCAGCTTCCTCGCCACGGTCTCCCCAATGTCGCCGGGCGAAACAATCACATCAATTGTTGGAGCAGCGCCCCCGCCTTCGTAGTCAGCCGCGGGTTCCGAAGCAAAATAGTTCACCACCCGCTCGCCGTATTCGCTCCACACCCACCAGACGCCACCACCGCTGAGGAGCAAAATGACGATCGCGAACAGCGCAAATACTGTTTTCCCGCGCCCACCCGGTGCCCGGGAATGAACTTCCCGACGGGAGCTACTCTCCGCTGGTCTAGCGGCCGTTGCCTCACCCGGAAGCGTATTAAAGATTTCGTCGAACTTTGAGTCGTCAGGCATCGTTACCCTTCAGCACCAAGAGTTGTCCAGGAGGAACGCCACGGGCTTTTTCAGAATCCACAGCGTGCTGCAACAGAATAACAGCGGCAGCTTGGTCGATGACCTGCCGTTGGTTTTTGGAACTCCGTCCAGCGGCTCGGAGGCCACTGGCTGCTTGCACCGTGCTGAGGCGCTCGTCGACCAGGCGAACCGGGGCGGCTACCAATTCGGCGAGTTCTCGAGCAAATTGTTCAGCATCGTCAGTGGAGGCGGTGTGACCTCCGCTGAGCGCGATCGGTAAACCCACGACAATTTCGAGGGGTTCTCGCTCCTGCGCGAGCCGAGCCAACGAGTCAAGAGCCACCGCACGAGGCAGCGTCTCTACCGGGGTGGCGAGCAGCCCGTCTGGGTCACAGCTCGCGACTCCTACGCGGGCTTTGCCCACATCGACCCCCAATCGGACCCCCCGACGCACTAGAGACGCTCGACCTCTGCGGTGATGTCAGCAAGGGCGCTGGTCAGCAGATCGCCCTGAGGCCCGCCACCCTGAGCTATAGCCGGTTTACCGCCGCCTCCACCACCCATGACTCCGGAGGCTATTTTCACCAAGTCACCGGCATGGGCACCCGCGGCGACCGCTGCCGGGTTGGCGGCGATAACGAGAGTGGCACGGCCGTCGTTGACCGAACCGAGCGCCACCACAGCTGCCGCATCGCCAAGACCGGCGAGGACACCCGTTGTCAGTGAGCGCACATCATCGCCAGAAATTCCGGCACCCAGGTCCGCACACACGTGGGAGACTGCGCCGCGACGGACGGAGGCAACCAGCTCAGGAATTTTCGCCCCCGCGGCTTCCTGCTGAACCTTGGCTAGCTGACGCTCGAGGTCCCTCACCTGGCCCACCAACTCCTCCACACGAGCGGGAATGTCCTCGCGGGGTGTTTTCAGCAGGGAGGTGAGCCTGCGCATCAGGGACCTCTCAACAGAAAAATCTTTGACGGCGGCGGTGCCCACGAGAGCCTCGATACGTCGGGCGGTTGAACTCACGGAGGACTCGCCCAGCACCGTCACGACACCGATTTGGGAGGACCGCGCTACGTGGGTGCCAGCACACAACTCTCGCGACCAAGGACCGCCAATGTCGACCATGCGCACCAGATCGCCATATTTCTCACCAAAGAGCGCCATGGCGCCTTGTTCTTTGGCCTCCGCCACCGGGAGAATCCGGGTGGTGACCTCCAGGTCTTGGGTGATCGCGTTCTGGGAAATTTCCCCAATGGCGTCCTGTGCATCCTTCGACAGCGCTTGGTTCCACGAGAAATCGAGCCGGAGATACCCCGGCCGATTCAACGAGCCGGCCTGAGTGGCGTGGGGGCCCAACGTGTCCCGGAGGGCGGCATGGATTAGGTGGGTGGCTGAGTGGGCTCGTTGGCCTTCGTAGCGTGTCGCTCGATCGACCGAGACATCCACACTTTCGCCCACGGACAGCGTGCCTTCGTCAACGTGGACAGTGTGGGAAATCAGGCCGGGAACTGGCCTCTGTACGTCGGTAACGCTGGCGCGGACGTTGGGGCCTGACAGGCTCCCCACGTCGGCAACCTGCCCGCCGGACTCTGCGTAGAGCGGCGTTTCCGCCAAAACCACTTCGGCGATCTGACCGGAGCCGACCGAGTCAACCGAGGCTCCGTCGACGAGCAAGCCGAGGACGGTGGATGTCGCGTCCAACACGGTGTAACCGCAGAACGCCGTTTCGCCAGCTTGCCGAAACTCGCCGTAGACACTCAGATCTGCGCGCAGAGACTTCTTCGACTTCGCGTCGACCTTGGCGCGACTGCGTTGCTGGTGCATGAGCTCGGCAAAGCTGTCACGATCGACGCTCAAACCCGCCTCCTCCGCCATTTCCAGCGTGAGGTCAATGGGGAACCCATATGTGTCGTGGAGGAGGAAAGCCGTGTCACCGGACAGGGTGGTGGTGCCGGAGCCCTGTGTTTCTGACACCGCAAGGTCCAGGATGCTCGTTCCCGCCTCCAAGGTCTTCAAGAACGATGACTCTTCTGCTTCGACAAGGCCTGACACTCGATCAAATTCGGCGGCCACCTCGGGGTACGCCGGCGCCATCGCATCGCGCGAGGCCCCAAAAAGCACGGGGAACGTCGCTTCCTCTACGCCGAGCAGGCGCATGGAACGAATACTCCGACGCAACAGCCGGCGCAGTACGTAGCCGCGGCCCTCGTTGCTCGGCACAACCCCATCGGTCATCAACATCAGCGACGAGCGAATGTGATCGGCAATGACCCGCATCCGAATATCGTCTTCGGTGTCGGCACCATACGCTCGCCCCGAGAGCTCACTGGCGGCGTCCAGAACGGGTCTCACCTGGTCAATCTCGTACATGTTTTCAACACCCTGCTTCAGGAACGCAACGCGCTCCATCCCCATGCCGGTGTCGATATTTTTCGAGGGCAGATCCCCCACGATGTCAAAATCAATCTTGCTACGCACATTGTCGATGAGGTACTGCATGAACACGAGGTTCCAAATTTCGATGTAGCGGTTGTCATCAACCGCGGGCCCACCCTCGGGCCCATAGGCCGGACCACGGTCGAAGTAGATTTCCGAACACGGGCCTGCCGGCCCCGGCTGCCCGGTGGACCAGTAATTGTCTTCACGCCCCATGCGCTGGATGCGCTCCGCGGGCAACCCGGCGATATCCCGCCAGAGTTTCTCGGCAACATCGTCTTCTTCATAGACTGTGACCCACAGGTCCGACTCCCGAAAACCGAGGCCGCCGGAACTCTCAGGACTAGTGAGCAACTCCCAGGCGTACTCAATAGCGCCCTCTTTGAAGTAATCGCCGAACGAAAAATTGCCGTTCATCTGGAAGAACGTCCCGTGTCGGGTGGTTTTACCGACTTCTTCGATGTCCAGAGTGCGAATACATTTCTGAACGCTGGTCGCCCGAGGGTATGGAGCGGGAACCACGCCCGTCAGGTAGGGGATGAACGGAACCATTCCCGCCACCGTAAACATCAGAGTGGGATCGTCGCTCACCAGTGAAGCTGAGGGAACAACCGTGTGGCCGCGGTCGCCAAAGAAGGTCAGCCAACGGCGTTGGATTTCAGCGGTTTCCATTGCTGCCCTGCCTAGCCCCGGTAACCATCACGAAGACCGGACAGGAAAGTCTGTACGGTGGCGTTTGCCCGTGCGAAAAACTGCGATCCGGAGGAGGTTTGGTTCACAAAGTGGGCCACAACAAACCCGGCGACCACACCCGCCACAACACTGAATAGTTTCCCCATTACGGCCTCCTTAGCCCAGAATATCTGCCTGAAACAGCAATGGTGGGGAAGCGACAGCTCCCCCACCATCACGGTCGAGTGGTTAGCGCGCGGCGTAGTACTCCACCACGAGTTGGACTTCGCAGGTCACAGGCACTTCGGAGCGCTTCGGGCGACGCACCAGCGTGGCCTGGAGACGGTCGATGGAGACCTCGAGATAGCTCGGCGTCGGGGGTAGCACGTCGACGTGACCGCCAGCAGCGGCGACCTGGAACGGCTCCATCTCTTCACTCCGGGGCTTGACATGAATCATTTGACCCGGCTTAACCCGGAAGGAGGGACGATCGACCAATTCCCCGTTGACCAAGATGTGACGGTGCACGACCATTTGGCGCGCCTGAGCTGTCGTGCGCGCAAAGCCAGCGCGCAACACCAGCGCGTCCAAACGCATTTCGAGCAGTTCCACAAGGTTTTCACCGGTCAAACCCTGCGTTTTGCGGGCTTCTTCGAAGACACGGCGAAGCTGCGCCTCGCGGATGCCGTACTGAGCCCTCAAACGCTGCTTCTCTCGCAGACGGACGGCATAGTCACTGTCGGTCTTACGCTTGGTGCGACCGTGCTCACCGGGAGCGTACGGACGCTTCTCCAAATACTTTGCCGCTTTGGGCGTCAGGGGAATCCCCAGCGCGCGCGAAAGACGGGTCTTGCTGCGGGTACGAGAGCGAGTTGACACGAAAAATTCTCCTAAGTGTGGTGGCCGAAGCCATATCTACTATCCAACGAAGAGGGATACGTGGTTCCGCGACCCGGCTAAAGGGGCGGAAGAAACATGTTCGCGCAGCCAACGGAGCATGCTCTGTAACCGTGGGAAAGAGTAGCACACGCGGTCTAGGGTGCGCGGAGAATGCGCGCAATGGCCTCGCTTCGCGCCGCGAGCTCTTTCTCAAAGCCATGACCGGAGGGCCGGTAATACCTGTCCGCTCTGACGGACTCGGGGGCATAAACCTGAGCAACCACGCCCAGAGCACTGTCATGCGGGTACCGATAACCGGCTCCGTGCCCTTGGTTCTTAGCACCGGGATAGTGCGTGTCGCGCACAGCAGGAGGAATCGAGCCAATTTTCCCTTCGCGGAGAGCCTGCTGCGCTTCGTTGATGGCGACATAGGCGGAATTGGACTTCGGGGCGAGAGCCAGGTAGAGCGTTACCTCCGCCAAAGGAATGCGGCCCTCGGGCATTCCGATGAGCGCGATGGCCTGAGCGGCCGAGACAGCCATTCCCAGGGCCTGAGGGTCGGCGAGACCAACATCCTCCGCGGCCAGAATAATCAATCGCCGGGCAATAAACCGCGCGTCTTCGCCAGCCTCAATCATGCGCGCGAGGTAGTGAAGGGCAGCATCGGCATCACTCCCCCGGACGGACTTGATGAAAGCGCTGATCACGTCATAGTGCTGGTCTCCCTGGCGGTCGTAACGGACCGCGGCGGAGCTAAGGGCCTGTTCTACATCCTCCGCAGTCACCAAAGTGTCGCCCTCGCGAGAGTCCGCCACGGCCGCCGATGCCTCCAGGGCTGTCAGCGCCTTCCTGGCATCACCGCCAGAGAGTCGAACCAAATCCGAGCGAGCTTCTTCACTAACAGTTACCCGTCCTCCGAAGCCTTCGGTGCTTTCCAGAGCGCGGTCGATGACCGCCTCTATATCGTCGGGCTCCAGCGAAGACAGGGTGACCAGCAGCGAACGCGACAACAAGGGCGAGATAACCGAGAACGAGGGGTTCTCTGTGGTGGCGGCAATCAGCACGACCACACCGTTTTCGACACCCGGTAGCAGCGCGTCTTGCTGCGCTTTCGAGAAGCGATGGATTTCATCGAGAAAAAGAACCGGAGCCCGCGATGACATCTCACCCTCCCGGCGGGCTCGCTCCAAAGCATCGCGCACATCTTTCACACCAGCAGTTACCGCAGAAAGCTCCATGAAGTCTCTTCCCGAAGAGCGGGCAATCACCGAGGCAAGCGTCGTTTTCCCCGTACCCGGTGGGCCCCAGAGAATCACGGAGCTCGCAGCGCCAGAAAAATGTGGATCGGCGAGTTGCCTCAGCGGACCACCCGGCGCGAGAGCCGAAGGCTGCCCCACGATCTCGTCGATGCTGGTCGGCCGAAGCCGTGCCGCCAATGGTTGCGGCGCCCCCCACAACCCCGTATCGCCCATACGTTCATGCTAACCAGTGAAACCAACCCGCCTTAGAATGAGGGGTCGCAAACAGTCGTGAAGGAGACTACGTGTCCGCGGAAGAGAAGAAAAAAGCCCAACAGCTTCGCGCTTACCAGGCTCGCCAGGTTCACCACGCGCACGTTGCGACACGGCGCCGCAAGGATCAATTTGTCTGGAGCGCGGGCGCGGTGGCCGCAGTTGTACTCGCTTCCTTATCCCTCTGGGGATACCAAACACTCGGCCCTGGAGCCCCCGCAGTCGCCCCGGATATCTCGATTGCCGAGAACCGAGTATGGACTGGAACCCTGCAGCTTGACCAAGCGACCATAGGTTTCGAGGTTGACGGGCAGCTCGCCCCGCAGGCCGTCGCGAACTTCGTATCGCTGACAACCGACGGGTTTTACGAAAATATCACCTGCCACCGCCTCACCACTGATGGCCTGTACGTCCTGCAGTGCGGTGACCCATTGGGGCTCGGACTCGGTGGCCCCGGCTACTTCTTCGGGCCGATCGAAAACGCTCCCGCGGACAACCTTTACCCGGCAGGGACCATTGCGATGGCTCGCGCCGGTGGTGATGCGGACAGCATGGGCAGCCAGTTCTTCCTCGTGTATGAAGACAGTGTCATTCCCGCGGACTCCGCCGGCGGCTACACCGTGTTTGGGCAGATTACCGATGGCCTGGATGGCCTTATCGAGACTTACGTCACGCCAGGGACCAGCGATGGCTCGGTGGATGGGATTCCCGCAGCTGTCCCGATTATCGAAACGATTACAATCCAGTAATTTTGGGCCAAAGCCCTCGAAGCCGTGTGCTGGCCTGCACTAGGCTCTCCCCCAGGGCAAACACAGCGATTGAGGCACAATGACGCAAGACTCAACCGACTTCGGTCGGGTGGACACTGATGGTTCCGTCCAGGTTCGCGAAGGCGATACGTGGCGCACCGTAGGCAGTTATCCGGATGCTACTCCCGAGGAAGCGTTGGCCTATTTCGTCCGGAAATGTGTCGATCTTGAAGCTCGCGTTGCTCTGGCTGAACAGCGGGTCAAAGCCGGCGCCAACTCTAAAGACATCGACAAGCAACTCGCCGGGCTGAGCAAAGAACTCGTTGAGCCGGCCGTAGTCGGCGACATTGCGCAATTGCGCTCCCGTGTCGAAGCCGCTCAAGCACTGGTCCCCGCCCTTAAAGAGGCTCAAACCAAAGAGTCCGAAGAGGCCACACAGAAGGCGCTGGAGGAGCGAGAAGCTCTGGTCGCCGAGATGGAAGCACTGGCGTCTACCGACCCGGCAAAAATCCGATGGAAAACCACGACCACGGCGATGACCGAGCTGTTTGACAAGTGGAAGAATCACCAACAAACCGGACCCCGTCTACCCAAAAAAGCCGCGGACGAATTGTGGTCTCGGTTTCGCTCTGCCCGCAGCTCCCTGGAGAAAGCCCGGCGCTCCTACTACCAGTCGCTGGATGAACGGTCGAAAGAAGCAAAAACCGCAAAACGCGAGCTCATCTCCAAAGCCCAAGGACTAGCCGATAAGAAGGCTGAGGGGATTCCCGCCTATCGTGCGCTTTTGGAGAAGTGGAAGGCCGCTCCGCGAGCATCGCGCAGTGTGGAGGACACTCTTTGGGCGCAGTTCAAAGCAGCGGGCGACGTCCTGTATGCAAGCAAAGCTGAACAGGATCAGCGTGACGACGAGGCAAATGCCGGCAACCTCGAGGCGAAGCAAGCCATCATCGACGACTTTGCGGACATTGTGAGCATCACGGAGCGCGAAGCCGCCACGGCACGCCTGCGGGCTTTCCACGAGCGCTTTGCCTCCGTGGGTCCGGTACCGAAGAAGTCAGCCCGAAGCATCGACGACCAGGTCAAAAAGTACGAGAACCACGTCAAGAAGATCAATGATGAGCACTGGGTCAAGAATGACCCCGAAAAGAAGGCCCGGTCCGCGTCGATGGCTGATCAGCTGACCGCTTCCATTGCTGCACTCGAGTCCGAACTGGCGACAGCCTCCGGAGCCGAGAAGACTCGGCTCGAAGACGAAATTGCCACAAAGAAGACGTGGCTGATGGCTGTTAGCACCTAGGTTTTCCACAGACCCCACGGGGCCTGCCCCTTCCGGACGCTGATCCGACATAGTCCCTGGATGGACTCTTTCCCCAACAACAGCCTTCCCCTGCAAGGCCTGGGGATGTCCTTCGGGTCTGTCGAATGGAATCACCCGCGATTTCCCACGCTCCACGAGAGGGCGGCTCTGCTGGCCACACGGCTGCCACGCTGGGCGATCGCCTCGGGAACCACCGCCGGCTGGGTCTGGACGGGAATGGGAATGCCCGAACCCTGGGAAGTTTTACGCCCGCCAAGACCCGCACTCTCCCCCCTTCAACGCACTCTGTGGTCAGCTCGGGAGCAAAACCCGCGTCACCACACCATCCAGCGAATGAGCGGCTTGACGTTGCTCAGCGCTGAGGCGACTGCCCGAGAAGTGTTGTTTTCCTCGACACCGGTCGACTCGCGCGCCGCACAACTCTGGGTCCTGGAGAGCTTGTGTCCCAGACCGCTCGCCACTCTCCTCAGGGAACGCAGAAGCACCGCCCGCGCCCGGGGAAACGCGCGAGCGGCCCTCATAGCCTTGGCGGGGCTCCAAGAGAACTATCCGGACATCACCCGGTAAACGTCGTAGACGGCATCAATTCGCCGCACCGCATTCAACACGCGGTCCAGGTGGGTGACGTCCCCCATTTCGAATACGAATCTCGAAATCGCCAAGTGGCTGTCCGATGTGTTCACCGTTGCCGACAAGATATTCACGTGGTGCTCGGAGAGCACCCTGGTCACATCAGACAGCAGACCGGGTCGATCAAGGGCTTCAATTTGGATGTGCACGAGAAAAACACTGCCCTTGGTGGGCGCCCACTCTACGTCGACAATTCGATCCGGGTTCTCCAAGAGAGGCCCAATGTTGCTGCAATCCCCACGGTGGACGCTCACCCCGGTGCCCCGTGTCACAAAACCGACAATCGCATCGCCCGGAACCGGTGTGCAACACCGCGCCAGTTTGACGAGGATGTCGTCATCGCCACGAACCAAAACACCCGATTCACTTGTTCGCGACGGCGCTTTGGTGAGAGAACCCGACGAATACAAATCCTCGTCAGCGTCATCCACGGTATCGAGCGAGCCAACAATCTTCTCAATCACCGACTGGGTCGAAATGTGCCCCTCCCCGACGGCCTGATAAAGCTCATCAACACCAGGAAGCCGCAACACCGCGGCAGCGTTCGCGACGGACTCGAGATTCATCATGCGCTGCAGAGGCAAGTTTTGCTTCCTCATCGCGCGGGCGATCGAATCCTTGCCCTGTTCAATCGCTTCTTCGCGCCGTTCCTTCGTGAACCACTGCTTGATTTTGCTTCGCGCACGCTGGCTCGTCACAAAGTTCATCCAGTCTTGGCTGGGCCCCGCATCGGGGCTCTTGGAGGTGAATATCTCGACCGAATCGCCACTGGAAAGCTCCGTGTCTAGCGGCACTAGACGCTGGTTGACTTTCGCCCCCATCGCACGGTGCCCCACTTCTGTGTGGACCGCGTAGGCGAAATCAATGGGTGTGGCACCACGCGGCAGACCCACGACTTTGCCCTGCGGGGTAAACACATAGAGCTCTTTTGCTCCGATTTCGTAACGGAGGGTCTCGAGAAACTCGGCTGGGTCGGTGGTTTCAGCCTGCCAGTCAGAAAGATGGGCCAGCCACGCCATGTCTTGGTCCGCAGCCGACTTGTCCTGGCCTTTGCCCTGCGACGCCATGCGCTCTTTGTATTTCCAGTGCGCTGCTACCCCAAACTCCGCGCGCTGATGCATGTCGTGGGTGCGAATTTGAATCTCAACCGGGCGCCCCTCAGGACCGTAAACCGTGGTGTGAAGTGACTGGTACAGGTTGAATTTGGGGGTTGCGATGTAGTCCTTGAATCTCCCCGGCAGCGGGCTCCACCGCGCGTGGACGGCCCCCAAAGCCCCGTAACAATCACGGATATTCCCGACGAGAATCCGAATCCCGGTGAGGTCATGAATATCGCTAAAGTCGCGCTGACGGTTTACCATTTTTTGGTAAATCGAATACAGCTGCTTGGGGCGCCCCGAAATATCGGCTTTGATCCGGGAGTGGCGCAGGTCCTCGCGAATCAGCTCAATCGTGTTGTCGACAAACGCCTCCCGCTCGGGCGAACGATTGGTGACCAGCGTTTCAATTTCACTGTAGATTTTTGGCTCCAGCACCGCGAAGGACAGATCCTCGAGTTCCCACTTGAGTGCCTGGATGCCGAGACGATGAGCCAGCGGCGTATAGATATCGAGCGTCTCTTGGGCTTTCTTGCGGGCCGACTCCGGGGAAACAAAACCCCAGGTTCGCGCGTTGTGAAGACGATCGGCCAGTTTGACGACCAGGACACGGATGTCTTTCGACATCGCGACGATCATCTTTCGAACTGTTTCTGCCTGGGCGTGGTCTCCGTACTTCACCTTGTCGAGCTTGGTCACACCATCGACCAGCATGGCAATCTCAGCGCCGAAATCCTCGCGTAACTGATCCAGTGAATAGGGGGTGTCCTCGACCGTGTCGTGCAGCAGCGCAGCCGCAATAGTGACGGGACCAATGCCCAACTCGGCGAGAATTTGGGCCACCGCGAGCGGGTGCGTGATGTAGGGCTCACCACTCTGGCGGGTCTGCCCTTCATGCGCCCGCGCAGCAACCGCATGGGCACGTTCAATCATCGCGAGATCAGCTTTAGGGTGATTTTTCCGCACCGTACGCTGCAGCAACTCGAGCGCGTTGTCGGAAGGGGCCCGGGAGAAAATCCGCGGCAGCATGGAGCGTCTGGACGCCGACGAACTCACTGTCTCGGTCACATCATCACCCCCATCCTGTGATGACCAGTGTACGAGGAGGTGGGGAAAAAGCAGCTGTTACCGAACGGCGCCCGATGTGGGTCGAGGCTCGCGCTTCTTGCGACCCTGTTTTTGGTTCTCCGGCTCGTTCTCACGAAGATGCACATACAGAGGAGCCGCGATAAAAACGCTCGAATACGTACCGGCAATCATGCCGATGAAGAGCGCTAGGGCAATATCCCGCAGCGTTCCCGCCCCCAGCAGTAGCGATCCGATGAACAGAATGGAACCGACGGGCAGCACCGCAACTACGGAGGTATTGATTGAGCGAACAAGAGTCTGATTGACGGCAAGATTTACCGACTGGGCAAAAGTTCGCGAACTTTCTTCGCCATCCTGCAGGGTGTTCTCTCGAACCTTGTCAAACACCACGACGGTGTCGTAAAGGGAGTACCCGAGAATCGTCAAGAGGCCAATCACCGCGGCGGGGGTGATCTCGTAGCCCAGCACCCCATAGATCCCGCCTGTGATCAGGAGGTCGTGGGCAAGCGCGGTAAGAGCCGCCAGGGACATCTTCCATGTCCGGAAATACAGCGCCATCACAATCGACACCAACACGAGGAACACCGCCAGGCCGATGAGTGCCTGCCGGGTAATGTCTTGGCCCCACGTGGCGCCAATGAACGAGGCCGTAACCTGCTCCAACGGAACGTCGTAGGCCTGCGCTAGTTCAGCGCGAAGTTCGGTCGTCCCGGCATCGGTGAGCTGCTCGGTCTGTACCCGCACAGAGTCACCACCCACGATCGATACTCGCGGATTGGATTCAATTCCCGCCGCAGCTTCCACCGTGTCGATGGCCGTCTGCTCGACCACTTGGCTTGGGTTGGACACCCGAAACTCGGACCCACCGCTGAACTCAATACCGAAAGTGAATCCACCGCGCAGAATCGTCACAATGATGGCCAGAGCAACGATTGCGCCACCGATCGCGTACCAGCGCACGCGGTTGCCGACGAAGTCAAAGGAGCGCTCCCCCGTGTACAGGGCGTTACCAAACTGTGTGAAACGGGACATCTATTTCTTTCCCTCCGCCATGGCGTCTTGTTCTGCTTTGCGCTCAGCAATGGTTTGACGACGTTTGGCTTCTCGCGCGCTTTTCTTCGCAGCGGTGGGTCCCGCTGCAACGGGCTCTCTGAACTGCGCACGACCGCGATACACGGCCCCCAGCGCTCTCGGATCCAGCCCGCTGAGTTTGTTTCCGGAGGAGAAGAACTGGGTTCTCCCCAAGAGCTGCATCAGGGGTTGGGTGAACAAGGCCACAATAATCAGGTCGACGATCGTCGTAATTCCCAGGGTGAAGGCAAACCCTCGGACGTTACCGACCGCAAGGATGAACAACACCGCTGCCGCAAGAAAACCGACAGTGTCTGAGGCCAAAATGGTCCGGAACGCTCGCCGCCATGCCCCCGCAATCGAGGACTCCAGCGTTTTTCCATCGCGAAGCTCATCACGAATTCGCTCGAAGAACACGATGAACGAGTCCGCGGTAATACCAATGGCCACGATTAAGCCAGCTACGCCCGCCAAGGACAAGCGATACCCCTGCTCGTTCGAGAGGTAGGTGATCACGAAATAACTCAGCGTGAACGCAACAATCAGTGAGAACACCGAGACCATACCCAGCATCCGATACTGAAGCAGGGAGTAGATAACCACCAAAATTAGACCGATCGCTCCGGCGAGCAACCCGCTCTGCAACTGTGTGAGGCCAAGAGTGGCGGTAATAGTTTCCGAGCTTTGAACCGCAAACCCAATCGGCAAAGCTCCGAACTTCAGTTGGTCCGCCAAGACCGCAGCGGTGTCTTGGGTGAAGTTGCCGCTGATCTGCGGGTTTCCATCGGTGATGGCACCCAAGGTTCGCGGAGCACTGATGACTTTCCCATCCAGCACAATCGCAAACTGGTTTTGCACCCCGGGTAGCACTACGAGTCGCTCTGTTACGGTGCGGAAAGCCTCGGTGCCCTCCGCGTCGAACTCCAGGAACACACCCCACTCGTTGGTCAGCGTTCCTTGCGGTCCCGGAACCAAGCCGGAGAGAGCATCGTCGATAGTCCCGCCATCGACCTCCACCGGTCCAAGAATGAACTTGGCCAAACCATCATCTGAACACGTGACTAAGGGCTGGTCAGGATCGGCGACGTTAGCGCCGAGCTCGTCAAGCTCTTCACAGCTCAGGTTGGAGAACAGCTGAGCAACATTGGGAGTAATCCATGCCAAGTCGCTCGGGTTTGACGGCTCTAAGCCTGATTCCGTCGCGACATCAGACAGGAAGTCTTCGACCTCGTTCAGGCCCTCGGCGCCCGGAACTCCGGTGCGCAAAACGGCTCTAAATTCCAGCTTCGCCGACGAGCGAATCCGCTCGAGCGTTGCTTCGTCCGGCACACCCGGGATCGACACAACAATGTTTGAACCACCCTGCGTGGTGACCTCGGCTTCCGCAACACCACCGGCGTCGACACGCTGACGAATAATCGCGACTGCTTGGTCTAGCTGCTCCTCGGTGACACTTTGGTTCTCCGAAATTTGGGGAGCGAGAATGATTTGAGTCCCACCCTGAAGATCCAGGGCAAGCTTCGGAACCCAGGAACCGGTCCCCTGCAACACGGCCAACGCGTTGCCGCCAATCAGCAGGAAGAAGATAACCCCAAGCCAAATAAACCGATTCGTCGCCTGACGAACCGCAGAAGTTTTTGCCACGTGAGTGCTTTCTGAACGGGGATTAGGACTTATCGGCGGCGGGAGCGTCTTCTGACGCGTCTTCGCCAGCCTCGGCGCTCTCCACTTCGGGCTCCACGACTTTGGTCAAGACCTGGCGGTGCACTTTGAGTTGAACCCCATTGCCCACATCCAACGTCGCAACGTTTGTGTCGTCATCCATGTCCAAGACGGTGGCGAACAACCCAAAAGAGGTCATCACGTCGGCGCCAGGCTTGAGCTTTTCCGCCAGCTCCAGCTGGGTTTGCTTCTGCTTGCGCGAGTTGCGAATCATAAAGAAAATGAGCAGTCCGAGGACTGCCACCATAAAGAGTGATACGGGATCCATGGCTAAGAAACAGCTTTCCTGTGGGGGTGGGAGCGAAGACGCTTGCCTTCAACTATAGGTCATCACGGCCAGGAGCCTCGTGGCCCAGATGCGCATACGCGGTGGGCGTCGCCACTCGCCCTCGGGGGGTTCTCTGGAGGAACCCCTGACGCACCAGAAAAGGCTCCACCACTGACTCGATCGTTTCGGGCTCTTCGCCAACAGCAACGGAAAGGGTTCCCAACCCCACGGGTCCCCCGCTAAATCGAACAATCAATGCTTCCACCACGGCCCGGTCCAGGCGGTCAAGACCTAAATCGTCGACGTCGTAGAGCTCAAGAGCATCGTGAACAGAAGACACGTCCGGCTCCCGCCGGTGCACGAGCACAAAGTCCCGCACCCGCCTCAGCAGACGGTTAGCAATGCGAGGCGTACCACGTGAACGCGTGGCGATCTCGGCGAGCGCTTTTCGAGGCCACTCGATACCCAACAACTGGGCCGACCGTGCGACCACCTCGGTGAGCTCCTCGCCCGAATAGAACTCCAGGTGCGCGGTGAACCCGAAACGATCCCGCAGGGGGCCGGGCAGCAAACCCGACCTCGTGGTAGCGCCGACAAGAGTGAAGGGGGCAATGTCTAAGGGCAGTGTGGTCGCGCCAGCCCCTTTGCCCACCATGATGTCGATCCGGAAATCCTCCATAGCCAGGTACAGCATTTCTTCCGCGGGTCGGGCCATGCGGTGGATTTCGTCGATAAACAGAATCTCCCCGGGAACCAACGAGGAGAGCACCGCCGCGAGGTCACCGGCATGATTGATCGCTGGCCCACTCGTAATGCGCAGCGCTTGTCCGGTTTCCTCGGCCACAATCATCGCAAGCGTTGTTTTGCCAAGCCCGGGCGGTCCCGAAAGAAGGATGTGGTCGGGAGTCCGTTCCTGTTGCCGCGCAGCTTCGAGGAGCAACACGAGCTGGCGCCGGACCTTTTCTTGACCGACAAACTCGGTGAGTCTTTTTGGCCGCAATGCGCCTTCGAAAGCAACCTCGCCCTGGGATTCCGGTTCGCCGTGCGTCGCCACCTCGGTCACGCGCGCCCCTCCCGATTGCCCTGGGGGCCCAGGATAGTGAGTGCAGCACGCAGCAGTTGTGCCGCATCCACAGAATCAGCTCCTGCTTCCTCGAGCGCTTGGTGGACGCCGTCTTTCGCGACCTTTTCTTGCCAGCCAAGCCCCGTGAGGGCCTCGACCACACTGTGCTGTATCGCTTCTTCAGCTGAGGTGCGCGGGGCCTCTGGGCCCCGCCGAACGTGTCCTTCAAACGCACCCTGAAGGGACAAAACGATCAACTTGGCGGTCTTAGGTCCGATCCCGCTCACCATCCGAAAAGCACCATCGTTCTCGGACACCACCGCATCGCTGATGTCGTCAATACTCAGGTGCCCCAAAATCGCCAACGCCGACTTCGGCCCAACACCCGACACGCTTCGGAGCAAATCGAAGATCTGTAACTCCTCCGGGGAGTCAAAACCAAAAAGGGCAACGTGGTCGTCGCGCACCACCATTGCCGTGTGGACCATGAGAGATTCACCGGTCTGGACACTAGCCGCGAGCCGGTCAGGAACCGCCACGAGATAGCCGATGTTCCCTACTTCGAGGACAATATCCCCGCCTGTCCGCGAGAGGACCTGTCCTCTCAACGACGCAATCATTCCTTCAGCTTAGGTTGACCCGCCCGGCCTTCCGCCTCTCGCCACGCCTTCTGCGCAGGAGTCTCCCCAGCCGTCCCGACAACGGGGCTCCCGCCACCACGCCACGCTTCTGAGATAGCGAGGGCGAGAGCGTCGGCCGCGTCGGCCGGCTGGGGAATGTCATCGAGCCCCAGAATCTTTTGGACCATCGTGCCGACCTGTTTCTTGTCCGCCCTTCCGTAGCCGGTCACTGCGGCCTTGACCTCGCTGGGAGTGCGCATCGAAACCGGTAGTGAACGCCGATGCGCCAGGGCGAGCACGACGCCGCTGATCTGCGCAGTCCCCATTACCGTGCGCAGATTTTGCTGAGCGAACACCCGCTCCAGTGCGACCATATCGGGCTGGTGAAAGTCGAGGATGTTCTCCAACGCCTCGGAGAGGGCCCCCAATCGCGCCTCGGGGAGATCTGTGGAGGGAGTGCGCAGCACCTCCACGTGCACGAGCGATACGGTGCGGCCGGAATGGTGTGAGATTATTCCAACGCCCAACCTAGTGAGACCCGGATCAATTCCCAGGATGGTGGCCACGTGAGTCCTAGTCCGATTCCTCGAGGGCCTTCGCGACGTCCTCGGTGACCTTCATATTCGTGAAGACGGTCTGGACGTCGTCGCAATCCTCCAATGCGTCCACCAGAGCGAGAGCTTTGCGAACTCCCTCCAGGTCTGGTTCCACGTTCACCGTGGCCAAGAACTCTGCCTCAGCAGCGTCGTAGTCGATACCAGCATCTTGGATTGCTTTGCGCGCCTCCACCAGCTGAGAGGGATCGGTGATGACCTCGAACCCTGCTCCGCGGTCAATCACCTCTTCGGCGCCTGCCTCCAGCACAGCCAGAAGAATGTCGTCTTCGGAAAGACCGTCCGTTTTTGAGACCGACACGACTCCCTTGCGGGAAAAGTTATAGGCAACGCTGCCGGGGTCAGCCATCTGGCCACCGTTGCGCGACATGATGGTGCGTACCTCCGCCGCTGCCCTGTTCTTGTTGTCCGTCAAACATTCGATCAGGAGGGCCACTCCGGCCGGACCGTAGCCTTCGTACATAATCGTTTGGTAGTCGACAGAATCGCCGGAGAGTCCCCCGCCACGCTTGACGGCACGGTCAATATTGTCGTTGGGCACCGATGTCTTTTTGGCTTTTTGGATTGCGTCGGCCAGGGTGGGGTTTCCCGCGGGGTCAGGCCCACCGACTTTTGCGGCAACTTCAATGTTCTTAATCAGCTTGGCGAAAGACTTCGCCCTGCGCGCATCGATGACTGCTTTTTTATGCTTGGTGGTTGCCCACTTGGAGTGACCGGACATTACGCTCCCTTGATTTCCCCGCCCATCTTAGAACGCGGGCGCCATTCATGGATGGGCGTGCGCAACCCTGTCAAGAAACAGCCGGTGGAGCCGAT